>BNJT01000647.1_pt1 | contig 74326 bp, 86 predicted proteins | sample 8540491 | NCBI WGS metagenome assembly BNJT01 (sample SAMD00202455, study PRJDB9452) | human saliva metagenome | host: Homo sapiens | reverse complement strand
ATGGTTACGTATTGCTGGTATCATTCTCTATTTCTTTTTCGGTCCAGAACACGCGTAGAGGAGACTTGTAAGCCAGCGTAGTCTTGACCCAGCTTACCAAACATTCGATGTTGAGTTTGCCGGACAGCGTAATCTGAAGATTCCGGAAGACTGTGGCCTTGGTGCGTCAGTTCGCCAACTAGAGTATGGCACTGCAGTTTTAGGATAACAACGTAGACATTTATACCGATGGTTACTCAGTTTTTCCTGAATCTGATGACGTGATTTAGGAACAGCCCGGCATCATATCCATCTGGAATCGTAAGGTATTTGAAGACGATCCTTTGAGCAATCTCTTGGCTGATGTCATGATCGACAAGGCGCGGGCCGGCGTTGAAGTGCGGGTCATTTATGACGACGTGAGGTTCATGGAAGGTGAGAAAACCGTTTCTTCGATCGTATGCGGGCCGCTGGCGTGAAGGTTTGTTCCGTTCATGCCGGTGAAGTTTCCGGCTTTTACGGGTAAGGTGAATTACCGCAACCACCGCAAGATATGCGTCGTGGATGGCAGGTGGGCTAGCATCGGAGGGTATGGGAATATCGCTGCGTTACCTGCGTGGCCGCAAGCAACAGCCTTGGCGCGACACCCACATGCGTGTCGAGGGGCGGACTTGCTTTATGCCTTGCAGCGTGCGTTTTTGATTGATTGGTATTTCGTGGAACGCACCCTCATCACGTCGCGCCTCTATTATCCTGAAATCAATCCGGCCATCCATAACGACTGTCTGCAGATTGTCACGAGCAGTCCTATCCAACCCTGGCCCGATATCATGCAGGGCTATGTGCGTATTCTGCTCGAAGCTAAGCGGTATGTCTATATCGAAACGCCTTATTTTCTGCTCTACCGAACCTATTTTGTTTTGGCTATGCGCACGGCAGCGTGGCCGGTATCGACGTGCGGCTGATGATACCGATGCATAGCGATGCCAAACTGGTGGAATGGGCCAGTAAGTCTTATGTGATGGAAGTAATCGAAGCGGGCGTGAAGGTGTTTTTCTATAACAAAGGTTTCAACCACTCAAAACTCTGGTTTCCGACGATTTTGTTGCAGTTGTGGAAGGCTACTGAATGTCGATTTCGCAGTTTCGAGAATAATTTTGAGGCCAACGCGTTTCTTCTACCATCAGAAATGCGCTCAAAATCAAATAATATTCCTCGATGATCAGGCTGACAGCCTGTCGATCGAGGAAGTGAGAAATCTGTTGCATACACCTTTCTTGCAGCGTCTGTGGAAAGTGTCATTCGTTTGTTGTCGCCTCTGCTTTGACTTTCAGGCCCGAAACAACTTCCCCTATTTATTCGGCCTTCTTTCCTCTATTTTAAGTAAAAATCGCATGAACGACTCAATCTTATAACCTTTTTCACTATCTTTGCCATCATCTAACGCATTCTATGGTAAAGTTCTTATTACTTTTATTTGCGCTTTGACTTTCGTAACTGACCTAAAGGCACAACAACCTGTCTACAACCGCCAGTTTGTTTACGACCAAAGAGTGCTTGATATGGATGCCATCCGTAGGAAGGAAGGAGAAATACAGCACATATTTATTCTTACGAACAAGGAAACCAAGCCTGTCTGTCTCACTGGCCGCACGGACTTTGGCAGCACCGCATTGTGGCTAATTCTACAAGACAAATGACGCGACCATCACTTCAACGCAATCATTTCAATGTAAATTATCCTAATAAAAATAATATCATTATTTTTAATCAAATGACTAAAAACAACTTTCTTTTATCGCTATGTATGATGGCTGCCACAGCCAGTCATGCGCAGACGACCGCGCCTAGAGGCGATTGCGCCATTACCAGAGCCCTCGTCAGGTGGCTTGGCAACAGCTTGAAACCTACGCGTTCATGCACTTTGGCTAACACTTTCAATAATCGTGAATGGGGATATGGTGACGCAGACCTTAACACGTTCGCCCCTACCCGACTCGATTGTGAGCAATGGGCTCGCACGGCAAAGGCCGGAGGATTAAAAGGTATCATCCTGACGGCCAAGCACCATGATGGTTTTTTGCCTGTGGCCAACGAAACATACAGATTACAGCGTGCGCAATACACCCTACAAAGATGGTAAAGGTGATATTGTAGGCGAACTGGCGGCAGCCTGCAAGAAGTACGGTTTAAAGTTCGGAATCTACCTTTCACCTTGGGATCGTCACCAAGCTTTTTATGGCATGGGACCTCTCATCGCGAGTACTTCTATGCACAACTCACGGAATTACTAACCCAGTATGGCCCCTTGTTTGAAGTGTGGTTCGATGGCGCTAACGGCGGCGACGGCTGGTATGGTGGTGCCAAGGGAGACACGAAAAGATTGACAGCGCACGTATTATGATTTCCCACGGGCATGGAAATTAGTCGATAAGCTCCAACCCGAAGCTATCATCTTCAGCGACGAAGGTCCGGGATGCCGCTGGTAGGCAACGAACGCGGTTATGCCTTTGCCACCAACTGGTCGTTCATACGCAGCAAAACAGGTACATCCGGCTTACTCTAAGCACTGGAATTGCAACAGGGACACCTCCTGATGGTGACAAGTGGGTACCTGCTGAGTGCGACGTTTCTATCCGTCCGGGATGGTTCTGATCATCCTACTGAAGACGATAAAGTAAAAAGTGTAGACCACTTGGTCGACCTATACTATCGCAGCGTGGGACATAACGGAACGCTTCTCCTCAATCTGCCTGTCAACCGCGAAGGCTTGGTGCATCCGAACGACTCTACACATTTGGGTAAAATTCCTACCAACAGATTACCGCAGAACTGAAGACCAACCTCGTCAAGAAGGCCAAGGTTATAGCTACCAATACGCGTAGTTCTGCCTTTTGCAACCAACAAGATGACCGACGACGACTTCAACACTTATTGGGCAACTAAGGATGGAACGACTACGGGTGACATCTTGATTAAGTTCAACCAGTTACAGGAAAAGTGAACCGCATGAAGCTTCAGGAGTATATTCCACTCGGGACAGCGCGTGCGTAAATTTGAAGTAGAATACCTTAATGGCAAACAATGGCTGCCCATTCAGATGAGCGAAGAGACCACAACCATTGGCTATCGTCGTCTGTCCGCTTCAAAACGATAGAAACCAAGGCTATGCAGAATACGGATTACCGACGCGCGTGGCCCGCTCCTGCATCAACGAGATTGGTGCTTATTACGCTCCTAATGCCAAGGATGTCTATGCCGAAAAGGCCGAAGACGTGAAGGGACTTGCTTATACCGAAACCAACAGAACAGCTTAACAGCGTCACTTTCGATTTAGGAAAAGTAGAGAACATACGCTCTTTCTTCTACATTCCCGGTCCTGGATGAAAGGCCATGGCTTGGTTTCCAACTATGAAATATCAGCAGGCGACAACCTTGACAATATGAAAAGTCGTAGCAACGGGCGAATTTTTCTAACACTGTACTAACCCCGTGATGCAGTCGGTTTACTTACACCGGCCAAAGCTCGCTACGTCATGCTGCGTGCTACACGCATGGTGACCGAAGGTGACAAACCTCGATTATCTGATAGCCATCCAGTAATTATTCCGGATGGCTATTCTGCCGCTATAAACGCGGATAAAAACCCTTCTCTACCCTTGTCTGAGAAGTAGAAGGAAATCTATGCGTGCGTTCATTGTTTGAGCGCACGCATTGCGGTATAGTACGGCCAACACCATCACACCTACATCGGCAGAGACAGCCAATCCCGCAGAGGCGAGGCCACAAGTGGCTAAATACCAGCACGGCAACCTTAATGCCGATGGCAAACCCGCGCCCGTTTTGTCGGGCAATCGTGATGGTACGGCGGGCGATGCGGATGGCAGTTGCTATCTTCGATGGTTTATCATCCATCAGCACCACATCGGCCGCTCTCGATGGCCGCGTCTGAACCTGCTGCCCATGGCTATGCCGATGTCGGCACGAGCGAGCACAGGCGCGTCGTTGATACCATCACCCACGAAGGCCAAGCGACCTGTTTCAGCAACTTCACCGAGCAATTTTTCAACCGCTTTTACCTTATCGGCGAGGCAACAATTGGGCGTGATACTCGTCCAAATGAAGCTGGCGGGCTACATGTTCGGCCACTTCCTGCCGGTCGCCTGTCAACATAACAGCGCGCTTTACGCCCAGCGCTTCAGCTGACTGATCGCTTCCTCCGCGTCACCTTTTATTCATCGGCAATCACGACATGACCCGCGTATTCGCCATTGATGGCGACATGCACTACGCTACCCGTATTTTCCTGACACAGGGGGCATACGTGCAGCTTCGCTCCGATGGCTCCATCATCTTCCTCGATTACCCACAGACTCGTCTGCCCGTTCACTTCGGCCCGTATTCCTTGTCCGGCAATCTCCTCAACCTTATCTACCGAGCAGCTGTCGTGTTCGTCGGGATAAGCCGTCGTAGGCTGGCGGCAATGGATGGGTAGAATAGCGTTCCACGAGCTGCCAAAATGGAGTAATTCTTTTGGGTCGATTTGCTCCGGGTGAACCGCATCAACCGCAAATTCACCCCGCGTCAGTGTCCCTGTCTTATCGAAAATGATAGTGTCTGGCCAACGCGTCCATGAAGTTTCCACCTTTAATGAGGATACCATGGCGCGAGGCACCGCTGATGCCCGCAAAAGAAGGTCAGCGGGATAGATAATCAGCGCGCAGGCACGATACCACAAGGGAACGTGAGTGCCCTGATAGGAGCCAAAATGAGAAAGCCGTGAAATACAATTGTCGGCGAAGAGCGGCGGAACCAGAGCCAAAGCGATAGCCAACAGCACCATTGATAGGCGGTAGACATGGGCAAAACGGCGGATGAAAGTTTTTGCGCGCGACTTGTTTCGCCCGCGTTTTCCACCAAGTTGATAATTTTCATGGCAGCCGACCTGCCGAAAGTCTTCTGCTTTTACCTTGAGTAACCCTGAAAATGTTGATCACAACCGGAGATTAATTATCGCCCTGAGCCACGCGTCGCGTGGTAAACTCGCCCGTCAGCGCTACGGTGTTGAGCGCAGAGCAGCCTTCTGATGACCTCTCCCATCTAAGGGAATCTTCTCTCCGGGCTTCACGATAAACATCTCGCCCACCCGTACTTCTTCGACTCACCGTCACTACATGACCTCTCGCCCACGTTGGCCGTATCGGGGGCGCAGATCCATCATTTCAGAAATGGACACTCGGCCCTTTCTTCGGCGCATTGCCCAAAGAGTTCGCCCAACTGGAAGAAGAGCATCACAAAGACTGCTTCTGGGCATTGGTGCTCGGCACCGGCAGAAATCCGATGAGCAGCGCGCCGATGGTGGCACACCTATGAGAAAATCTGCGCCGAATGGCTCCCCGGTGATGCCTTCCCACGCTTCGCCTAATACATCGTGAGCCTATCAGCAGATAAGGCACCAGATAAAACGAGCAGAAGCTGCCACATCTGTAAATGCAAAATACGCTGGCCGCATAAGCCACGCCCAGCAACATGGCCGTTAAAATGGATTCTCACAATTTTTATTCATAACAAGTTTAAATATTAGTAAAAAGGAAATGGAATGGCTAAGGATGGATTTCCTTTTACATCACTGCAAAGATAAGAAAGGGATCGTTGCAACCCGGTTGCAAACTGATGCGCATGCAGAAGAAACCGGGCACAGGCTGAATTGATGACCTGTGTGCTGGTTGGATTCTAGGATTTGGGCAGCTGATTTACAGCTTCAGCACTTTCAAGATTTGCTCGCCGAGTCCGATGGTATAGCCCTGACTGACAAAGACTACACGATTGAACGTGTCGGCACAATCAAAAACATCGGCAGCTGCGTTTCGTTTTTCAGTTTCATCTGCGTAGCAATCTGCGTTTGATCTTACCAGTCTTGGTCAATTCCGAAGATGGTATTCTTGGGCAACTGGCCAAATTCAGCCTTGTGAAACTCTGTGCTGCGGCCCCATTCTCGAAGAGCAATGAAGGGACGGCCCCATCTGTCGAGCTTATCTCTCAACTTGGCGATGTCGTGCAGGGTATGGTTGGTTGGCTCCCTGACCCACACCGAGCACGCCTCATAACGAAGTAACCTACGGCCTGTCTGTGACAAAATGCTCACTTCCTCGCCATCTTTCATCAGCTCTGATTCGCTGTCGAAGGTTGCCGATAATCTTGACGCCGTCGGTCGCTCTGCGTATTTTCAGGTCGACACGCGGTCTTTCCGGCTTCTATACCGAAGATGGTGCTGCTTTGCCAGCACGCCGCCGTCGGCCAGTCGCCGTCCTGTGACGAGCAGATAGGTGCCTTCGTCCAACTGCGTTCCGTCTTTAAAGACGCTGGCCCATGAGGTGCCACCACCCATATCAACCCTGTCCCTTCTTCAAAGTTGAGCAGTTGCGTGCGGCCATCGACAATCTTGCTGATGGTGATAGCTGTAATACTTGGGATTATCCAACAGCGGAGTGGGTTGATAATTGAGCAAGAGGTACTCGGTACGGGCCACCGATGGCGTGCTTTGCTGAAGTTGACATCCATCCATTGTCCGTCGGCGGTATTGCACCTTTTGTGTCACGACATCTTTCTGTGCCTCGATGTCAAGACTGCGGGCCAGGTCAACAAAGAAGATGTCGCGTGAGCGCCCGTCGGTCAACCGTGATTTCCACGCCCATCGGGGTTTGCGGAATACGCATGGCACGCGTGTCGGGATTCAGCTATGATGTGGGTACGAATCCAGTCTACCAGCAACGCCGGATTCTGACGGAAACGCTGCGCGATCGGCGCCCGCTGAAAGCATTATAGAGTGCCTGCTCGAAGGGCGAAGTAATCAGTTCGTCCTCTACGCGCGGACTTAATTGGTTGCTCCGGGCGTCTACATTGTCGTCAAGAATATCGCGTTGCATGTCGCGCAGGTCTTTGTTGCTCAACGTATAGAGCAATTCCATGGCCCTATCCAAGCGGTTGGCATTCTGCTCTACGAAGTCTTTGATAACCCGCCAGCTGCCACGTGCCTTTATAATATAAGGTATAGCCTGAGGGTAAGCATAGCCTTTCAGGCTCTCTCGGTGGGGAAGGTGCTGATGTAAGCTATTGCGGACAGAGTCTTCATAGGCAAAAGCGGCGGTCGTTTTCCTGACGTTGGGCCGGCGTAACGGCCGGCAGATTGCTCTTTCAGACGGTGGAACGATGTTGAGTTCCTGTCCCGTCAGGCGTGCCGACTCGTCATACCTAATTTGATTGTAATGAGTTTATCCCCTGCTCGAACGAAGCCTTTGCAAGCCAAACTTGCCAGTTCTTCGATGCCCAGACGATCGCGTATCGCCCTCGCCGGCCGTGAGGAAGGTCTCTCCTAGCGTTGGTGTTGGAAGCGGCCGTGTAAAATTCGGCGCAATTGTAGATTTTGAAGTCTCACGCGCGTCATCCACGGGCTTGCCGTTGCGGTCTACGATCTTGAAGTCGGTGCCGAACTGCCGTAGTTGTCGAGTGAGGTTGATTTCGTAGTTACCCGTCCGAAGCATCACTTCTTCCGGTCCGCGGTAGTCGCCGAAGGCGCGGTGTGCATCAGCATGGCTCTCGATGCAGGCGCGTTGAACCAACCAAGGTTCAGTACGGGTTCGGCCTGCACGCTCCTAAGAAGTACCACTTTGCCGTCGGCCGCACGCTTCTACCCACGCGTGGTTGTCGTCGTGTGGGCCCATCGGGGCGTAGCAAACCTGTCGGGCGGGAATGCCCACGGAGCGAAGAGAGCGGCCACGGTAAACGTACTTCTTCGCCACAGCGGCCCTGTCCCGTGCGAATACTCTGCAACGGCGAGGGATGCGGGCGTCTGACGACTCGTAGGTGACATGCTCGTGGCACCAGTGGTTCACTTCAAAGAATGGCGTCTTTCATCGACAGCCCCTTGACGCGCTGTTTTCAGTTCTTTATAAAAACAAGGCACGCGAATCGTCGAGCGGTTCGTTGTTGACACGCATGGGCACTCCGCCGAAGTGGCGGAAGAGCAGTTCAGGGCACTTGTTTTCCCACGCCATCTCGCGTCGGGTCTGCAAAGGCGGTGCGCACATTGTTAAGATGATAGGCCGTAGGATAGTCGGTAGCGTCGGCCAGCAGGCATGTAAGCACAGAGAAACCGCAGAGCTTCCTGCTCCTCAGGGCGTCACTTTAAAGTCCCTTGATGTTGTAGAACTGCGTGCCGATCAGCTTCATCTTTTGCTGAAAAGCGGTCTCGGTCTTCTGGCGGTAAGCCGCGTCGGTAATGAAATGCTGCGCATGCGAAGTAATCATGGCGAAAAGCAGCAGAGAGATATGCTTTTCATAATAATTGATTAATCGTATTTTTATCGCGTTGTTCGGTGGTGAGCATGAGGTTGGCTTCTTCGGCCCCTTTGCGCCCATGTAAACCGGGACGGATTGAAATAAGTCATGCGGCTGGGTTGTGGTTCGCGGGCCGAGAAATGGAAGTTTGACGCCCGTTTCACGTCCGATCATAGCGCGATATTTTGCCCGTTGACACCGCAACCGGCCATGATTTTCAGGCGTTCACCGGCCTTTTCGTTCAGTTGTCGGTAGCGCGATGCCTTGATCGGCCGTAGGTTGCTGTCCTGAAGTGAGGATGCGGTCGAAACCAAATCAATGATGTCTTCCAAAGGCTTTGCAACGGTTGACGAAGCGGTCGAATGCCCGTGGAACGTGGCACATCCCACCGACGTGCTGCATCAGTAGGGGCGTTGGCCTCACGTCGATGGGCCGTGGGAGTCAAGCAACCGAAGATAGACACCGTCCACGCTAAGCTCTGACACAGGTCGATATCCATGGCCATGCGCTCTATTTCGAGCGGCGAATAGAGGAAGTCACCGCCTCGGTTGCGAATGATGACATGCAGCCAGGTCGCTGAGCAGCCGGCGAGCCATCTTGATTTCGCCATAAGAGGGTGTCGTGCTCCTTCGGGGATGCCGGCACGCAGCTCCACGCGATCGGCGCCGGCCAGTTGAGCCTCAACACAGCTCTCCTGACACTGTTGGCGCAGATCTCAATTTCAAATTCAATTGCGATTCATAAAGAAAAAGTTTTACGGTTTAGGTTCATTGATATTGCAAAACTACTAAATTTATTTTAATATGTGGGTGTTCGCCTTTAATTACCACCATATTCGGCTTTGTTTTTCAGTTTGTCTACCTACTTGCGAGAAAAACATAGCAGACTACACGACTGATAAGCATGTGGGCAGAAATGACGAAAAATGGTCCATCAGTACCTGCTTTTGCACGCAAAAGAAACTAAAACAATAGTCAAGAAATGACAGACGGAACAAAAATAAGACTGTCATTTTTATTGACAAACGACCTCAAAAAGTGGCATTATTCTGCAACAAAAAACTTTTCATCGTGGAATCACGTTTAGCGCGTTTTTGTTTTGCACTGATTATCAACCACTTAACTATCCAGACCGATACAACAGCACGATTTTGCATGCCTGTTTTCCATGTTTTAAGCCGCCAAAAGCATAACTTTGGCGGTGTAAAGCAGCCCTTTCGCGTGCTAAAAGCACAGCTTTCAGCCTGCCAAAGCTATGCTTTTGATGCTCAAAAGCAGCTCTTTTGCCTTGTCAAAGTTATGCTGTTTAGCGGGTAGAGCTGCTGGAGCGGTTGTTGACGCGCAAAAAGTGGAGCGTTTTTGGTAAATGGTTGGTTGTCAGAGATTTGTTGGTTTTAATAAGTGCTCAAAATGCTTGGCTTATTTGCGGCATCCTGACAGCAAATAAATGAGTGGTTTGGTACGAAAATTTCAGAGAACGCAAAAGTCCAATTTGTTGTGGCGTTAGCCGTAAGGGCGTCGATTCATCACGTTCCTTTTCCATAGTTTGTTTTTCTGATTTGCGCGTGAAATGGTTGGATGGGGTAATCATGGTTTATGTGTTCTGGGTGAGGCGGAACGTGATGAATCACGCCCACTTACGGCTGGCGCATGGTGGCTGGTTGTGTGTTTTGGGTGAGGCGGAACGTGATGAATCACGCCCTACAGCTGGCGCATGGTGGCTGATTGTGTACTTGCGCGGAACGTGATAAATCATGCCCCAACGGCTGGCGCGTGGCATTTAAATAATCGGTAACAATGCCTTCCTGTCTCGAAAGTTGAGTTTAATCACCAAAAAGTGTATGCCGAAAAAGCGTATGGATAGCCTTCGTTAAATACAATTAAATGGGAACGAAAATTCATTGCGGGTCACTTTCTAAGTGGGAAATTATTACTATATTTGCACGCAATAAATTTCTAAAAGTTACAATATGTCATCATTTGTTGCAGATAAGATTGTAATGGACGGCCTTACCTTTGACGTGACGTCCTTTTGATTCCCGCTTATTCGGAGGTGCTACCTAAGACGGTAGAGGTTGAAAACACGCTTTTCCTCGTAATACGCTTAATGTTCCGTTTCGTAACGCTACTGGACACCGTTACCGAGTCGGCCATGGCCATTACCGTAATAGCACGAGAGGGATCGGTGTGATTCATAAGAATATGACGATCGAGGAGCAGGCGCACCAGGTGGCCATCGTGAAGCGTGCCGAAAAACGGTATGATTTTACGACCCCGTGACCATTCGTCGTGGCAAGACCGTGAAGGACGCGTTGGAAATCATGCACGATTATCATATCGGCGGCATTCCCCGTGGTTGATGACGAAAACCATCTGGTGGTATCGTGACCAATCGTGACCTGCGCTTTGAGCGTCGACTCGATAAGACAATCGACGAGGTGATGACCCTGCGAGAATCTTGCTAACTACGCATCAACAGACCGACCTACAAGCCGCTGCCGCTATCTTGCAAGAAAACAAGATAGAGAAATTGCCCGTGGTAGACAGCAAGAATCATCTGGTAGGTTTGATTACTTATAAAGATATTACAAAGCCAAGGACAAACCGATGGCTATGGAAGACGAAAAGGTCGGCTCAGAGTGGCTGCCGGTGTTGGTGTTACGGGCGATACGATGGAGCGTGCCAAGGCACTGGTCGAGGCCGGAGCTGACGCTATCGTCATTGATACGGCCCACGGACATTCAAGGCGTGATTGAGAAGTTGCGCTGAGGTGAAGGCTGCCTTCCCCAATGTAGATGTTGTGGTGGGTAACGTGCTACCGGTGCCGCTGCGCAGATGCTCATTGATAATGGTGCTGATGGTATCAAGGTGGGTATCGGTCCCGAGTTCTATCTGCACGACACGTGTGGTTGCCGGTGTCGGTGTGCCGCAGTTGAGTGCCGTTTACGACGTCTACTCTGTGCTGAAAGGCACGGGTGTGCCCTCTGATTGCCGATGGCGGTTTTGCGCTATTCAGGGCGACATCGTGAAGGCTTTGGCCGCCGGTGGTAGCTGCTGTGATGATTGGTTCGCTCGTTGCCGGTACGGAAGAAAGTCCCGGCGACACCATCATATCTACAACGGACGTAAGTTTAAGAGTTATCGTGGCATGGGTTCTTTGGAAGCCATGGAGCAGAAAACGGCTCGAAAGACCGCTATTTCCAAAGGCGATACCAACGACGTGAAGAAGCTAGTGCCTGAAGGTATTGCCGGTCGGGTGCCTTATAAAGGAACCGTTCAGGAGGTTATCTATCAGCTGACAGGTGGCCTGCGTTCGGGAATGGGTTATTGTGGTTCGGCAACCATTGACGATCTGCATAATGCCAAGTTTACCCGCATCACGAATGCCGGCGTATTGGAAAGCCATCCTCACGACATCGCTATTACCAGCAGGCGCCTAACTATTCCGCGTCCGGAGTAATCAATGAAGACAAGTCTGAAGAACTTTATACTATTATCTGCCATGCTCCTTTGCGGGAGCATGGCTTTGGTCAAAAACGGCGACCCGTCGTGATGCGGATTAATGGTAGACCGGTCCTTCAATCAGAATTCTTCTATTGTTATCGCTAAGGCAACGCGCCTAATCGCTTGAGTTTGGCGCAATACATTGAGTCGTTTGTGGCTTACAGGCTCAAGGTGGAAGCGGCCTTTGAGGCGCGCTTGGACGCACAAACGACGGAGAACGACACGGAGTTTTCGCATTCGTACGTGTCGCTTGCTGATTTTTGAGCCCGAGGCCCGTCAATATTATGACATGCTCAAGCAGCGTGTGGAAGCGAACGAGGCCTCGTGAAGCCTGCCCAGATTCTGATTAGGCTGGGGCAACGAGCCGGTAAACAGACCACTGCTCCAGGCCAAGGTGAAGATCGATTCGCTCTATAACGCTTTGCGACAGGGGTCGCTGATTTTGCCAAACTGGCACAGCGTTTTCGGACGATAGCCTGTCGGCGCGGAATGGCGGTGAGATGGGGGATTGAAAAGGGCACCCATGTTGAAAGAATTTGAAGACGTGGCGTTCGCCCTGCGCAAAGGTGAGATGAGCCGTCCTTTTTGAATCTCCTGCAAGGTTATCATATCCTGTTGTTGAAAGACAAGTGCGGTTTCTTGCCCTAGGAGGCTTTTGAAAGACGAATTGCTCTCTGCAAAGTTCGACTTGCGGCATTTCGAGAGAACGTGGGTGAAACAACTGGACAAAAGCGAGGAAAGACGCTTGGCGGTGGCCCGACAGAATCGATAAAGAACCCGTCAAAAGAAGATACGCCGCAAAGCCTGTTGGCTGCGAAGGTCTATCGGGAAAGCCGCATGGCCTACGAAATCACGCAGCGGGAAATAGGAACCAAAGCTGTGGAAGACGAGGCCGGTTTGGAACATTTCTTCCGGAAGAACAAGAAAAATATCGCTGGACACAGCCCCGATTCTATGGAATCGCTTATACGGCGAAAGATAAAAAGGAAATAAAAGCCGTTAGAAAAGCGCTGAAAGGACTTGATGTCGCAAAAATGGAAATGACGTGGTTCAATCCATGTTCAATCGCGAAACAGGACATCCCGTATCGGCTGTGGTAGGTTTGTTCAGGCAAGGTGACAATGCGATAGTGGATCAGCCTCGTGTTTAAAACGGGGCGTTGCGCCACAGCAGGATGATTCCTATATTGCTGTTTACGAAGCAAGCATACAGCCCCTGAAGAGCCTGAATGAGGTCAGAACATTGGTCGAGGGCCGATTATCACAAAGAATTAGGAACAGGGAGTGGTTACGGTCGCTCCGTCAGAAATATCAGGTAGAAGTCTATCGCGACACTATCCTTCAAAATGAAAAATAATTGATTATGAACAGAGGCTATAGCTCTTGTAGGCTTTATTCTCCTGCTATTTATGGCAGGAATAACCGCTAAGGCCGATAAGTCGACAACACGTAAAAGTAGTGGCAGAGCAGAGACTCTACCCTTCAAAACTAAGGAAAATAATGTGCCCGAGAGCAGCATCATAGACGAAGTGATTTGGGTTGTGGGCGATCAGCCCTATCCTAAAGTCCGACGTCGAGAATATGCGCATGCAGGCTGAAATGGAAGGCATGCGATGGAGTGGTAATCCGGATTGGTCATTCCCGAACAGTTGGCTGTGCAGATATGCTGTCATCTCATCAAGCGGAGAGCTTGACTCGATAGAGGTGACTGAAGGCGAAATCAGCAGCTCATGTGGAGCAGCAGATTAATTATGATTAATGCGATTGGCTCGCGCAGAAATTGGAAGAGTATCTAAGAAAAGTGTCATGCAGCTGCGACAGGAGATGCATGACGAGTGAAAACAACAGTTGATTGAAAGATGCGTCGAAGTTGGTAGAGAATACTCGCGCACTACGCAAGCGATGTGCGTAAGTATTTTGAAAAAGCTGCTCGAAGATAGTCTGCCGTTTGTTCCACATCAGTAGAGGTGGAAATCATTACACGCCAACCGAAGATTGCGCAAGAGAAATCAACAGAGTAAAAGGTCAGTTGCGTGAATATACGATCGTGTGACGAAGGGTGAAAACCAGCTGATACATTGGCCTGTCTCTATTCTGAAAGATCCGTCTCAGTCCCTGTACGGGTGGCGAGATGGATTATACGGTCGTGGTATGCGTGATCCCGCTTTTGCCAGTGTGGCTTTAAACCTGACTGATCAAGAGAGATTTCTAAGATAGTAGAAACAGAAATTTGGCTACCATATCATCCAATTGAGTTGATAAACGCGGCGATAAGATCAAGGTTCGTCACATCTCTGAAGCGAAGGTATCGCAGAAGTCGATTGAAGCGGCTAAACTGCAACTCGATTCTATCACGAATGATATACGGAATAAGAAGTTCTCGTTTGAAGAGGCGGCCACTTCCTTTCGATGACAGGGATACGAAGGTAATCGGGCTGATGATGGTAACGATGTGCAGAATCAGAGCATGACCTCGAAGTTTGAAATGAAGAATCCGTTTTCCGGAAATAGCGCTCGTAGTCGACATTGATGAAAGTGGGCGATCTCCGCGCCTTTTGGAGATGGTGAATGCCAAAGGAAAAAGGTAGGTGTAGTGAAAATCTTTGCAACCGAATTGACGGACATCGGGCTGAAGATAACGGAAGATTATCAAGTGATGCAGAATGTAGTCTTGGCCAGAGAACGACAGAAGAAGGTAGCACGACTGGGTTGTTGACAAGATTAAACATATCTATGTGAAGATGAGCGACCGCTACAGAGACTGGAAGTTTGAATATCAAGGTTGGATTAAATGACAGGAATTAAAGATATTGTAAAGATAATGGTAGGCATAGAATGATCTTCGGATTGTTCTATGCCTCTTTGGACTTTCTGATATTGCCGCTTGCGCTGTGCCCAAAGGCCGTAAAGCCAAGGCGAAGCAGGATCCCAAAGTGTATCTGATACATGCGGATATCTCTGAACATCGATATCTATGGCCCCACGCCCGATGCCCAGATAGCGAAAAGGTAAAGTTCATTTTATGCATCAGGGCGCGCAGTTGTGATGCGACAGCGCTTACTTTATCAGGTCGTCAATGCGGTAAAGGCGTTCGGACACGTGCGTTCTCAACAGGACGATGATGCGCTTACTTGCGAGGCGTGCCTCATATGCGGGAGCAGACGCGGCAGATGTTTGCCCGCGAAAATGTTGTCATGAAGCGAGGAAAAACAAACGCTTTACACCGATAGCTTGAATTATGACCGCCTTTGCGATTATGCCTACTTCTTTTGAAGAGGACGGGTTGATTGACGGAAAGGATAAGTTGGTAGCCGACTGGGGAGAATATAACAGCAAGACCCGTGAAGCTACTATTCTATTTATAATGTGAAAATGAATAGTGGGCAATCGGGTCACTAACGACCGAAGAGTTGCACCATGACCGTGAGAAAATCGAACGCATGGTAGGTCCTTCTACGGTGAAGCAGAATGGAAGCGTTATCCATACGTCAGATGCCTACTTCAATACGGAAACCGACTATTCGAGCTGTTTGGTCGGTCGACGATAGAAGACTCGATACACGGGTTATAACGGGTGATAGTTTGTATTACGATAAGAAGACCGGTTTTGGCGCAGGGCTTCGCAACGTCATTACGATGGATAAGAAAAACAAGAATGAGTTGCACTGCGGACGGATGCGTTATAATGAGAAGACCGGCAAAGGCTGGGCGACAGTTAACGCGCTTGCGAAGGACTATTCGCGAAAGATACGCTTTATGCACGCGGATTCGATGAAAATATATACTTTCCATATAAATACCGATTCCATGTTTGATCGCAAGGTTCATTGTTTTGATCATGTAAAGGCTTATCGAGTAGACGTGCGGGCTGCAAGCGATTCTCATGGTAATCAATACGAAAGACTCAGTGCATGACGACTGTATCGGGACCCGATTGTTTGGAATGGAGGGCGCCAGTTGCTGGGTGAACGGATTGACGTCTATATGAATGATAGTACAATTCGTTACGCGAAGGTGACCAATCAAGCGCATTTCGGTAGAATTACTGCCCGATAAGACGCATTAATCAAGTGTGTCATCTAGCTGATGGATGCCATATTTGGTGAGATGGTGGCACGGTTTTCTCGCAGGCCATAGGCAATGTAAAACTATCTATTATCCGCAGGAAGAGAGATGATTCTCATTGATGTCGCTGGTCTATATGGAAACCGACACGATGAAAAATGTATACGTCTCCGCAACGGAAACTTGAGCGGATATGGACTCCGAAGAACAGTGGAACGTGGTATCCCATCACGCAGATTCCTCCTAACAAGTATAAATTGCCCGAATTTGCTTGGTTTGAAGAACTTCGTCCGACAGATCCCGCCGATGTAAATGAACTGGCGTGGCAAGGGGGAGGGGCAGACTTTGAAAGTCGTTAACGAAGCATGAGGCTCCGCTTCAAAAACTCGGTAAGCAATGAGTTTGTGAAACGACCTCGCCCACGCGGCTTTCACTGCGAGTTTATCTATGTAGATGAACGTAAGGAGCGCCTTTCGGAAGATAGAGGAACGGGCCAAAGAAGAGTTGGGACAAGGCAAATCTTCCGCGAATCGAATGGAACTGCCAAGGATGTTTTCAACCTATGCGTTCGTAATGCGGCCCGTCGTCAGGCTAAGGTTCTGCAAGGCCATGTGTTTTTGAACGTCTTTTTGTTGGTCGTTATTTTGATGATTTTAATGATCGTACTTGTTTTATTTGATGCATACCGGAAGGAACATGGGCGATATCATAATTATTACCAGATACAGTTGCAATCAGATTGCTGCCGGTGAAGTGATTCAGCAGCCGGCTTCGGTGTTAAGGGAGCTGGTTGAAAAATTCTGTTGACGCAGGTGCTGCGCTATATTGATGTGCTGGTGACGGATGCCGGTCGTACGTCAATTCAGGTGATTGATGATGGAAAAGGTATGAGCGAGACGGATGCACGTTTGTCTTTTGAGCGACGTGCGACGTCTAAAAATCAGAACGGCTGATGATCTGTTTGCCCTTCGGCTACGATGGGATTTTAGAGGCGAAGCACTGGCTTCATTGCGGCTGTTGCTCAAATTGAGTTGAAAACATCGGCAGCAGGATGAAGAGGTTGAACACAATTATCAATTTCCGGTGGAGATTTGCAGACCAACAGCCTTGCTCTCGTCAAGTGGGATGCTGACTTTTCTGTTGAGAATATATTCTTCAATGTGCCGGTACGCCGTAAGTTCTTGAAATCAAACACTACGGAACTGAATAATGTGATAACGGCATTTTGAGCGTATCAGTACTGGTTTATCCGCAGATTTCATTTCGTTTTCTTTTTAGCAATGGTAGTAGAGATGTTTAGTCTCAAAACAAGGCAGTTTGCGCCAGCGTATCGTTGACGTGTTTGGCAAACGATTGAACCAAGACCTGTTGCCGTTGGATATAGATACGTCAATGTGCATAAGATTTCCGGGTTTGTTGGAAAGCCTGAAGCGGCAAGAAAAAGGGTGTTAAAGTAGTTTTTCTTCGTCAATGGTCGCTATATGAAGCACTCTTTATTTTCATAAGGCGGTCACTGATGACTTACGAACGCCTGATACCATACCGGTGAGCAGATACCTTATTTTATATATATAGAGGTGAACGCCGAAGACATTGACGTGAACATTCATCCTACGAAACAGAAATCAAGTTTGAAAACGAGCAGGCCTTGTGGCAGATCATTATGGCTGCTGCTAAGGAAGCGGTGGGGATGTTCAATGAAGTTCGGCAATAGATTTCGACTTGGAAGGCCGTCCCGACATCCCGTCTTTAACCCAACGTCTCAGGCTTCGACTCCGAAAGTGCAATATAATCCAGACTATAATCCTTTTAAGCCGCTTCGGAAACATCTCCACGAAAAACGCCTGCTCATTGGGAACAGTTGGTACGCGGCATTCTTCCGGATGAAGAAGTAGAGGGGAAATTGTCTTTTTCAAAAATGGGGCAGCAGGAAACGCCTGCTGATTCAGTAGAAAAAGCTTCTCGCTCCGGATGGAGATATGGAGAGAAGTCAGCCCTACATTATCAATATAAGGGCGGCAGTATATACGCTGACTGCGGTGCGATCCGTTAATGATTATTGACCAGCATCGTGCGCATGTGCGTGTTCTTTTACGAGGATTATCTCCACACCTTGGGCCGTTCGGCCCATGGATTCACAGCAGAGTTATTTCCACCATACCAGCCTTTTGACCCCTGTTGAGGCTTCGACATTGCGACAGATTATGCCGGAAATTATAAACTTTGGTTTTGAACTGACCGAAATGGGGGGCGATAGTTTTGCGATTAATGCCGTTCCTGCGGGTTTAGACGGACTAAAGCCTTCGTCGGTTATCCGTGATATGTTGGCTTCGGCTGCCGAATGTGTGTCGGAAGTGCGAGATGAAATCAATCAGGCGTTGGCCTTGAGTGTGGCACGGAATGCGGCGATACCCGTTGGTCAGGTTCTTTCAAACGAGGAAATGGATCATTTGTTGAATCGTCTGTTTGCTTGTAGCAACGTGAATTATACGCCTGACCGTAGAAAGATACAGGCTATTCTACCGCAATCAGATATCGAACATTTGTTTTAATTTAGTATTACCCCCGCTAAAATTTAAAAACATCCATTTCCTTGCCCAATCCAAAAAGATTCCATACCTTTTGCCCACAAATTTTTAAAACAAAAAACGTAGTTGAGATTGATAGAGACATACACGCTCCCACGCAAAACGCCCTTCATAACGGCATATTGAGCGCAAGAAATTGCAATTTTCTTGTAAAAGAGTCCGATTATTTGCAGTTCCAAATAATTTGTTACCTCTCTCTCTCTCTCTCTCACTGGCGCACCGTCGCTAACTACTCAAATATTTTCTTTCGCGTACGCGCGCGAGGCGTACACGTAATCACCGATAAACAAAGGGCTCAACTGAGTTCCCTTTGTTCAACTTTCTTTATGCCTTTTTGCCAAGCGACGCAAGAGAAAAATAAGACCCAATTTATTCATCAAACCTATAGTTAATTATGAAGAAAAACAAGTTGAATTAAAGTGCTATCTTGCACCGAAGTGCGAGGTTATCGCATTGAACTGCGAATCGACTTTACTGGCCAATAGTCCTGATGTCCGCCCCGGCGGTGGCGGAACCGGTAATGTAACGATCACCCTTTGAGGCCCGATAACGGCGGAGAGGACGATGAAATCGAAGCACCTTAAGAGATGAATTAACAAGAGTTCAGCGAAAAAGCCAATCTAAGAAAAACAAAATCAGATGTAAGTCAATTGACAATGAAAAAGAAAAACAATGAAAAGAGTGTGTATTTATTCAATAGCATGCTAGCCACAGCCCTGTTCGCAGCAGCACTGGCGGTGAGTTCTTGTGCCGATAATGATCTTGACAAACTTAACAGCGAAAGGCGATAAAGGCGCAGCCGTGAGTTCTCGATGTCAAAGACGTGCAAGAAGCCGTATTGGCCGATGCCAATCCCGACAGCCGCGCCAGTGGAGCCGCCTCATACCATAACCAGTTGCGCGAACAGGGCCTGACCTCGGCTGACCTCGAGCCACTGGGTACTGAAGCCCAAACACCCGCCGGCATGGAAGCTTGCTTGGTAGAAACCACCATTCGGGTATCAACCCCATACAGCCCTGACCTGAACCCGCGCCACAGTGACAAAAATGCCACTCACGGCCGACTTCAGCACACTGGGCTACCGCGCCACCTCAATGACGGCCGTGTCGTCTCACCCCGACTGGTTCTACAATGCCCGCACCAAGGGCAGTGGCGAGCTGTATGACAAACTTTACCTGGAGTTGGAGCGAGAACCACTTCGGTCGTTTCTACGCCGTCTTCCCGAGTAGCACGTATTCAAAAATCAAGTTGTCGCCCGCCACACATGCCGGCAACCCCTACGTCGACTTCGAAGTAGACCCCGACGTTGCCAATCAGAAAGACTTGATGACGGCCTGCTCTGGCGTAGTAGAGTATCAAACACAGGGCGTAGCTCCGAACACCAGCCTGGCCTTCCGCCATGCCCTGACGGCCATACACTTCCACCGTAGGTCAAAACCTCTGGGCCGGCCGCATCGATAAGATCGAGATCAGCGGCGCCATCAACAAAGGTACCTACACCTTTGAGCAGCGATCCTACCCAGCCCGGAACATGGGCGTTGGATCCACCACCGGAAGCTTCACCTCGAGCGGCATCAACATCAACACCGCCCAAAATCCCGGCTCCGTCATCACCGACGACAGCAACGCTACTACGTTCTTTATGAGTTCCACAGCAAGTGACCGGCAAGAATATCTACGTTGACATCCATTTCCAGGACGGCAAGACCATTTCACGTGCCGCTGAAAGGTAAATGGCTACCCGGAACCACAAAGACTTATACACTCGAGCAACCTTAACAGCAGCTGGCGGTACCACCTTGAGGTGCTCGGCCAGAACAACACAGCGGCCTACGACGCAGCCGATGCCGGTACTTATACCGTGCGCAGTTATCGCTCAGGCCGGCGGCGTACAATGCCTGTTGCGTGGAAAATAGTGAGCTATCAGGAGAGCACCGATTGACGGCGCGCATTTTCGGCCCGGAAACGCAGACCGCGCCTGATTGGCTCGACAACCTGGAGCCAACCGAAGGCACCGGAGGAACAGCAGCGATTCAAGGAACAGCTAAGGTAAAAATAGAGATTGTGAGACAACTCGCCGTCCGCAACGCCGCCCTGAAATCTGCCGCGGCATTAGCTCTGCCGGCGAGTCCCTACGACTCCTCTCCACCAAGGGCGGAGCGTGCACTGTAACACTGCCAACTCTTACGTTATCTCAGCTCCTGGCCATTATCGCATACCACTTGTTTATGGTAATGCCATTGAGAACGGTTCAACCAACGCGAACGCTTACACCAGCCATGCCGCTGCAGGTAATTCAAAGGTATTGTATAACTTTAAAGACCACAATAACCAAAAATATCACTGATCCTTGGATAGAGAAGACCAACGGCGGTGCTAATAGTGGTGTCAATGGTGCAGAAGTAGTCTGGGCTGATGCTGCGGACCTCGTTCATTCTCCTTCTATCACACATGATGGTGGCAATGCCTTCCTCGACTTCGAGGTAACAGCAGCCGACATCCAAAGTGGTAATGCCGTTGTTGCCGTTACCAAAGGTAGTGGTGCTTCAAAGACAGTTCTTTGGTCATGGCATTTTGTGGTTTGCTCCTAAGGATGCACTTGATAAGATCAAGGTAACCAACCATCAGAACGTAAATTATTACTTCACCAAGGAGGCTTTGGGTTGGAAGCCAACCCTGTGGAGTGGTTCTACTTATTCAAGTGCTCGTACTGTCAAGGTAAAGGTTGAGCAGACAGTTGCTAACAATGGTGCAAAAGCGTATACAGTCATCAATATTACCCAGAACCCAGGTGGTGTTAAGAAGGGTGCTACAACCCTTTATCAGTTCGGTCGTAAGGACGCCTTCCCTGGTGTTGATGCAAGTAAATTAGCAGCAAATAGCCATTTTACGGAGAATGCAGGTGATAACATGTCAATTACGAATGGTATTCTAAATCCTGATAAGTTCTATATAAGTGGTAGTAACTGGTGGAATAACTACGGCTATTACAATCTTTGGTCAGCCGACAATACTGTTAGAGGTGACTGGAATGTTGGTAATGACAATCCTGTCGTTAAGACTGTTTACGATCCTTGTCCTGTTGGTTTCAAGATGCCAGCTAATAATGCGTTTACAGGTTTTACGGCTAATGGTCAAAACAAAGGTACAAAGAATATTGACGGTACAGACAATCAGCAGACTTACCAAAACAACTCTGGTTATAATTTCTGGACAAGCAGCAGTAAGACTGCTACTATCTATTTCCCTGCTTCGGGCGTTCGCAGCGGCGAAGATGGTTCGCTCAACCTCGTCGGCATCTACGGTTCATTTTTGGTCGGCTGTTCCGTGCGACACGTACAGCTGCAGCCATGGCTTCAACTCGGGCAACGTGTACTCGCTGGGCACGCAGTGCGTGAGCTATGGGTCGGCGGCGCGTCCTGTCTCAGAATAATTGATTGGATTCGACTTATTCGAGTTTATTGCCTGCGGCCTCAAAGCCGCAGGCGTAAATACGCAAAAAGAAGTTTTTCTCACGCTTCTGCACACCGCAGAAAGACAAAAAGTTGATTTTTCACGCTTCTGCACACCGCAGAAAGGCTAAAAAGAAGATTTTTCACGCTTCTGCACACTGCAGAAAGGCCAAAAAGAAGATTTTTCATGCTTCTGCACACTGCAGAAAGGCTAAAAAGAAGTTTTTCACGCTTCTGCACACTGCAGAAAGACCAAAAAGAAGTTTTTCATGCTTCTGCACACTGCAGAAAGGCAAAAATGAATTTTTCACGCTACTGAACACTTCGGAAAGGCCAAAAATGAATTTTTTTACGCTACTGAACACTTTCGGAGAATTAAAACAGATATTAAAAAGATAGTGGCAAAGTGCCACCCTATAATTATCAAACTTAAAATCACAAATCATGAAAAAGTTAAACATTCAACTTCCTAAGATGGCACTTGTGAATGGTAGCTATTGCGGCAGGTACAGCAACTCGCATCACTTTGCAGTTCCAGTTCAATCGTAATGAGCTGGTGAAAGCCGTAGACAAAGCAGAAGTTGCATCCTGACGGACGAGTTGCTGAAAGACTTTGGGCCGACTGTCTGGAACTGGAACGGAACTGAACAAGCAGGCCACGGCCACGGTGCAGACCGAGCAGATGAAGGGACGTTGGACAAGCTGCGCGACGACTTGCTGACCAACCTCTTTTGGCGTGGTGCGGGCGCAGCTGAAATCGCCGGTTCAGGCGGTACGCGACGCGGCGAAAGCGTTGGACAAGGCACTCGGGGTTTACACGGGCAGCAATTTAAGGCTGTGGATGCCGAAACGGCTGAGGTGCGTGGCATTGCTGAAAGACTTTGGAGCGGTTTGCCTCTGAGATTACGGCACTGGATTAGCTCCCGTGACGGCACAGTTGAAGACCGTGAATGACGAATTTCAGCAGACTTATGCTACACGGCAAGAAAAAGGCCGTAGGCGGAAATTGCCCGCGTTGGCCGAAGTCCGCCCACAAACCGACGCTGTTTTTGCCGCCGTTTGCCGCTACATCGAGGCCAGCTATCTCTTCGCCACGACCGACGAAGACCGCGTGCTGATTGAGCGACTGGTCGACCGAGTGAACCAGGAAAGTGAGCACTTCAAAACCATCTCACAAGCAGAGTGTGTCGCAGAAGAAGGCGGCTCCATCGGCCTACGGCCAAAGAGAAGGAGGAAATGCTGAAGAAGGGACTTCGCGGCCCTTGGAAGAGCGGCTGAAGTTAGAAAAAGGCAGTCTGTCGTTTACAGGCAAGACCGAAGGCAGAGGCTCGAAGCGTCACTATCAGTTGGCCATCAAAGGCCAGACCGAAGCAGATGGCACGCCCAAGACAATGTGGGTGGGCACGAACAAGGATGGTTCGCTCTTCCATTTGAAAAGACAAAGACGACAACCACCAAGCCGGCGGTAGGCTGAAGCCGTGAGAGGTTGTGAGGGTGTGATGGTGTAAGGGTGGGGATGAATAGTTACCCTTTTCGTCCGCAGACATTTTTACACCCTGACACCCTCACAACTCAACAACCTCACACCCCAACAACTTATATGTATCTCTAACGAATTTGGCGCGGGCTGTGTTGTGAAACACGGCCCGCGCCTTTTGTTTATTATATATTAGCCATTTATAATATAATCTGTGTTGAAATGATTATAAATGGGGATTTTTCTACAAGAAAACCTTTTGAAATCTTTTATTTGCCAACAGCGATCTTTCTTCCTGTTTCAATGATAGTATCAATGCCACGGTGGAAGTCTGCGGCAGTCATGTCGACTTTTATAATCGGGCGCAATACCAAACTCGGTGGATTGCTTTTGATAATCGTACATGGGGCAAGCTGAAAAGCGAACGCCCCAGCCATTGGGAAAGCTCGCTGGAGAAAAGGGCATGCCTGCTCCACTGCCTGTATGGTCGCCCACGATGGTGGCACCACAGCGTTTCATGTATTTCACAAATTCGTTGGCTGCGCTGTAGACTTGGCGGTTGGTTAGTACGACAACTTTCTTTTTGCCATCGCAGTCCTTTTTGGCCGGTTTTAGCCATTGCTCTTCCATTGCGGAAAAATCGTTATGACCTTGCCTGTTTTATGCTTTGCATGTAACCCACCAGCCGTTTCTCGTTGGTGAGTGGGCCGCCATTTTTGCGCACTGGTCAGCATGCCTCCGCCGCTGTCACGAATGTCGATAATCGCTGCTGCGTTGAGAAGTGAGTAAGAATATTCGTTATACTGTTGCTGCAAACTGTGCTGGAACGGCGCAAGCGCAGATAACCGATATTGTCATCCAGCATTTTATACTCCATACCACCCGCAATCTTATAGTCCGTGCCCAGATATTTGTCAGTCACAACGAGTCGAAATGTTACTTGATAGTCCTCGTGAAAGCTCCAATTGCCGTGCGATGTCAAAAGCTGGAATAAAGGTTTACATGTCCGTCGCGCAACTCTTTTCAGCATATTGCCCAGCACTTCAAAACAACTGAATTTCGGTCATATCGCCGATGGATTTGGCGACTATAGCGGCGGTAGACGTCATCCCAGTCGAGCCCGTATTGTTTTGCCTTTGTAGTCAAAAAGCTATAATGCTCGTCAATGATACGCCATAATGCCTCAAAGTTGCCTTTGGGATTATTGGCATATTGCTCTTCGTCCACGCAACTGCTTAATAAAGACGCATACGCAGAGCGCCAGTCCGAATATCTTTCTTAATTTTCTCATATGCAATTCTTTTCTCTTACAGCACCATGCCCAGTACGATGGCGTTGGAATAAACATGTTGTTTCAGCTGATTGACCCGCGCCTGCTGAAAAATCACCTAAGTAACCCATGCGGAAGGTACGGCGTCCAAGCGTGAAATCGACTGTCAGCATGTGGCGCATAGATGGCGCGTTTCCGCCATGTGGCCACGATGTTATGGTCGTAGTTGCCCCGTGAGAAGATTTCATAATACGATTGGCCGTAGTTGGGCGAGAACATCAGCCCAACAAGGGGATATTAAGTTCGTATCTTAATGTATATGGCCGGTTTCAAGGCTGAATTTGTAGCGAGCCGAGGCGTTAGGGCGACAGACAAATGTTAGCTCTGGCTTGTGCCGGATTATTACTGTTGCGCGTGTTGTAGATAAATCAGCATCATTTCAGCCAGCAGACTGGCCTTGATGTTCAGATGAAGATCCTGCAGATACCAGTTGTAGTGGCGTCCGTAGGCGAAGCTGTAGGCGCCGGCTATTTCGCGACCGTTGCCCGAACGGTTATCCGTGTAGGCAAAGCTACCTTGATTGATAATTTGGGTAGACATCCGGCTGTCCGTCTTGTGATAAGTGGTGTGCGAAATATACTTCACTTCCGGTCCGGTATATTTCTCTGGCGACAGATAGGTGTCCAGAATGTTGCCGCGTCCAAAGCCTACCATGCGGGCCGTGACGGTCTGCTTCGGGTTGAGTATCACGATGTAGACGGTGTCGTGGATAATGGTTTGCCCCAGACTTCTGCCGTGCAGGCTGTCAATAACAGGGCGCCGAGGATTTTTCTGATACGCATGGCTTGAAAGTATTGCTGAGGTCTTCGTCCGAGAATAACTCAGCTGGCCCGTCATTTCGTCAATCACTTGCTGTTCGCTTTTATCCTGTCGGGGATCCAGATTCTCCGGCTCGTTCTCTTCATCCTGATCGTCGGTTGCCTGCTCTTGTTCGGGGAAGCGCAGAGGTTCCAATTCTTCCACTTTCGCCACTTCCCAGGTTGTCAGTCGCTTGCCTTTAGCCTTGAAACCTTTTGTCCGATAAACTGTTCGGCGTCGATTTCTTCTGCGTGGTCTCATCGCGTCTGCCCCTCCAAAAAGTCACCTTGATGCGCGGATAAACCGTATCGGTCAGTAGCAGCAGTTCAGATTTAGGATTGTCGCCGATGAAGTTCTGATGGCGTTTCGTGGCGTCCATCGTGAATCGTTTGATGTAGGGGCAGTCCTTTGTTGTCGGCATCGTAGAGAACGGCTAGTCCACACCTTGTGCTCTCGTCCCATTTCTCTATCCGCATCATATTGTCTTCGTAGTGATTGTTGGCGTCTGAGTTAGTCACGTAGAAATCACCGCTCGGCAAGATGACGAGAATCTGGTCTTCGTCGTAGAATTCGCCGAGGAAACGACCGTGTTCATCGTAATTGATGCGGTTCACGTCAGCGTCAAACCTCAAAACCTTACGCCCTCCGAGCGTACTATCGTCCGTGGCTCTTGAGCCCGATGCGGTGGATAAGGTGCTTCGTCAGACTCACGCCTTGGGCATTGCGGTTCTTGATATTGACAGCTGAAGTCACGCTCCAAGAAGATACTTCGGCGTCGTTTCTGTGGATCGTTCTCCAGTGTCACCTTGATGATTTCGGCTTCGCCGTTCGGATTAGCCGTAAAGTAAACCACCTTAGATTCCGGTGTGCCTTTCGTCAGGTTGTATTCGCGGTCGCGGGTGATGGCTGCCACGTTGAAACGCTTGAGGTAATAGTAACCCTTTTAGCCATCCCGGTATACCGCATTGTAAATAGTTCGGCGGTCGTTGCGCTTGAATACTTGCAGATGGATGATGTTTTACCCACAAATATCTTGTCGGCCACCTTGATAATCTTCAAAATGCCATTGCGGTAGAAGATGATTACATCGTCGATATCAGAACAGTTGCGCACAAACTCATCCTTTTTCAGCCCCGTACCGATGAGATCCTTCCTGGCGGTTGATGTATAGTTTTTCGTTGGCCTCTGCCACCTTTTGGTAGCCTCAATCGTGTCGTGAACGACTTGATTTCTGTTCGGCGCGGGTGATCCTTACCATATTTGTTTTGGATAAGATTCAAACCAATGGATGGTGACATCCGTCATGTGTGCCAAATCGTTGTCTATCCTTTGATTTCCGCGTTCATGCGGGCAATCAGCTCATCGGCCTTATCTTTGCTGAATTTAGGATGCGTTGCATCTAATTTCCATCAGTCGAAGGGATGTCGTCGCACGTCACCTCCCGAATGAAATCGGGTTTATATGGCTCCAATCGTTTGTCGATATGTTTCACGACGGTGTCCATATCTCTGGCCTCCTCAGACAGCTTGTCTTTGTAGATGCGTTCTTCGATGAAGATGCGTTCGAGCGAAGCGAAGAAAAGCTGCTCCAGCAGTTCGTCTTTTTCTTATCTGCTGGTTCCTTGCGCAGCAGTCCCATCGATGCAGTCCACGCTGTGGCGCAACACGTCGCTCACCGTCAGGAAGCAGGGGCTTGTTGTCCTCACTGACACAGCAGTTGGGCGAGATGTTGATTTCGCAGTCGCTGAACGCGTAGAGCGCGTCTATCGTTTTGTCCGACGAAACGCCCGGTGCCAGGTGCACCAATATCTCTACTTCGGCCGCCGTGTTGTCTTCTATCTTCTTGGCTTTCGATTTTACCTTTCTCTACCGCCTTGGTAATCGAGTCGATTAGTGTAGCGGTGGTTTTGCTAAACGGTATTTCTCTGATGACGAGCGTCTTGTTGTCAAACTTTTTCAATCTTGGCTCTTACTTTCAATCCGCCGCCCCGCTGACCGTCGTTATACTTGCCGGCGTCGATGCTGCCGCCCGTGGGGAAAGTCGGGATAGAGATGGAACTCCTCCGCCTCATAGGTAGTGGATAGCAGCCTCTGCAAATCTCGTTGAGGTTAGTGAGGTAATATCTTACTGCTCAGTCCTACGGCAATACCTTCCGCGCCCTGCGTCAGTAGCATGGGAATTTGGCCGGCAACGTAATCGGTTCTTTGTTGCGGCCGTCGTAGGAGAGTTGCCAGTTGGTGGTCTTCGGATTACAACACCACATCGAGCGCGAACTTCGATAACCGGGCCTCGATGTAACGGGAGCTGCCGCCCGGTCGCCTGTGAGAATGTTACCCCAGTTTCCCTGGCAGTCGATGAGCAGGTCTTTCTGGCCCATCTCGTACCAGTGCGTCGCCGATGGAGGCGTCGCCGTGGGGATGAAACTGCATCGTGTGGCTCACGATGTTGGCCACTTTGTTGTATCGACCGTCGTCCATGCGTTTCATCGAGTGGAGGATGCGCAGCGCTGCACGGCTCGAGTCCATCTCGATATGCGGCACGGCCCGTTCCATAATATTACGTAGGAGGCATAGTCCAGAAACCAGTTCTGGTACATGCCGCTCAAGTGAGTAGTACGGCCAAGCGTCAAACCTGTTTGCGGGTTTGTGGTCGCTATAGGGTGTCGACAGCGGTTTCTTCCTCTTTGGTTTTTCCAGCTGCTCGTTGTCAATTATCTCGTCGTCCATAAAATAAAATCGTGGTATTCGTGCAATCTATGCAAAGATACGATTTTATTTACAAAAACAACAGCTATAAGGACGAAGACGTGAACAAACCGCAAAATAAATAGCAGAGATAAATGTCATTCTCAATATCTTCTATTTACGCTTCTTAACGCAGAGAGAAGCTTAATCCTTTTTATTCTTCTGTAGAAAGTTTATCCTTTTCACTTTGTGCGGCTAATCGTTTCACTTCATTAATCTCGGAAATGAGTTGCTCTTTTTCGTGGGCAGATAAAGTTGATACTTGCTTGCGAGAATCGTTTTGTTGTGTTCAGGTAAGGCAAGTCTCACCGCAGTGTCATTCTTGTCCGTGCAAAAGCAATATACCGATGGTTGGGTTTTCGTCAGTTTTTCGTAACGATCATAATGGTGTAGAGTTGGCGGTTGTCCAAGGTCCTGATGCGTTAGCTTGTGGCTCTTGATTTCGATGATGACAAACGATCGGAGCGGCGATTGTAGAACACAAGGTCGGCAAAATATTCGTCATCCTCAATCAAGAAACGTTTCGTCGGGCCACGAACGAGAACCCTTTTTCCTATTTCAAGCAAGAAATCGGCTATGTGGATATGATGGCACTCTCCATGTCTTTCTCATAATAGGATGCTTTACGCTCAATCCAAGAAACTCCAGCACCATAGATCTTTTGATAATCTCCTGCGGTGATTCAGGAACGCGTTCGCCCTACGAGCCACGGCCAAGACCGATTCCTCGTCGTTGCTCGCGAGTAGACGCTCATAAAGCATGGAGTTTATCTGACGTTCCATCTGGCGTCCGGTCCAACTTTCGCTGACCGCCTCTAATTCATAATACCACGTCTGCTCGGCATCGGGTATGGATATAAGCAGCTCGTATTGCGACCAATTCAATTGCGTCCGCAGTGTGAGACACAATTGGATAAAGCCTGTAAAACTGTCTCGCTTCGTTCCAATTGTCTTACTGAAAAACCACCGCCATATTCTGGCACTATCTGTTTGGCTAAATTTTACAAGAAAGGTACCGTAGTCGGCGCGTTCCTTGCCTTGTTGCTCTTTTTTCGACAATGCGTCGACCGATGGCCCAATACATTTGCATCGCGACAGAAATCAACACTGCGCACGGCATTTGTTCGAGCTGTGTTGATAATACTGCGTATATCGTTGACAAAGTCTTGCAATGATACATCGAGGTTCTTACGTTCTTCGTCAGTCTTGTTCATGTTCTGTATGTTATTATTGAGCGGTTTTTGATAGTAATGATTGGCTTTTATCTGGTTGTTCACATAAGACTAAAAATCGTAGTGTTCATGCAAAGATAGGATTTTTATTTACAAAAACAACAGCTATAAAGTAGAAGACTGAACAAACCGCAAAATAAATAAGCAGAGATAAATGTCATTCTGTCGCTTTCAAGTACTTAAAAGTGGGGCATTTTGTCAATTTTTCATTCACTCAAAAACGAGCTTCTGCTTTTTGTCAATCTAGGAAACGGAAGAGTGAAAAATAAGGGGTGAAAAGGAGAAAGTGGGTTTCATGGATGTAGATGCATAACTCTTGCAGGCTGAAAGCTATGCTTAGGATGCTATAAGGGTTGCTTTACACCGCAAAAAGTTATGCTTTGGCGGCTTAAAACATGGAAAAACAGGCATGGAAATCGTGCTGTTGTATAGGTCTGAATTGTTAAGTGGTTGATAATCAGTGCAAAACGAAACGCGCTAAATTTTGATTATTCCTGATGAAAAGTTTTTGTTGCGGAATAATGCCACTGAGGTCGTTTGTCAACAAAAATGACAGTCGGATATCGCTCGTTTGGCAGAAGGGTAATATGACGGCGGAGGTCAATATAAAAGAATATTTGAAGGAAAGAGAAGATGAAGGCGTAATGGATATTCGAGAGGGGGCTGCCTCACTCACCGTCCATTACGCCTGAAAATGTATGGTTGCTACATGCTTTAAAAAGGCTGTAGCGTCATTAAGAGTGTTCTGTTTTGGAAATGATTATTCATCCGTAGCATGACAACGGTTATTCTGTTGTTGGCCTGTAAGAATTTAGCCATAAAGGCAGACAACGTTTCCGGTGTTTGAGCTTTGATGATATCTTTTATATATGTGTGCGTGTCAATGCCGTAACGTCTGTACATTTCAACGACATTTCTCCAATAACTATTGGTTTTTCACCGCAAAATCCGCATTCTTGAGCATGTAGGCTTTTTATTTTATCCAGCATGGCCTTGTCGCACGATACGGCCATGCGTTCGCTTCTTCGCGCATGATCTTGAGGGCAATATCTTTCTTTCTGGTTTTACAGGCATGTCACTACGAGTGAATAGGGCATGGAAGTCGTCCTCTTTTCTGACGCGCCCTCTGCTCCGCACGAATAAGCAGCCCCCTCGTCCTCACGTATTTTCTTGAGATACACCATGCTTAGGATTTGGCCTATCATATTCATCTTCATGGCATTGTCTATACTGTATGGCAGGTCTGTGTTATGCCATACCATGTAGGCCATTGCTTTGGGAGTTTGCATCTTGCGTTTAAAAAGTTGTCTATTGTACTCTTTTTGAAAGGAAGAGAGCAGATGGCCATGTTGTATTTTGCCTTTGTGGGCAACGATCCCAAATATCGACATATCAGAGGACGTATGGTGGTCTCATCATAATCGCCTATGAATGTGGAATGTCCATTTCAAAGCGTTGGCTGTTCGCTCTTTTGGCAATTTCTAAGATGCGGTCGTAATCAACGTTCTTTAAGATTATCTTCCAAGAACGGTTTCAGGCGCGGACTATGGCTATAGAGCGTGGCCGTGAGCGAGTCGCTGAAAATAGTTTGGTGATAGGTTCCTGTTCTTCAGCGATATACGCCATGAATCGATGAGGTTGTTGTATGCGTTCTGGTCTTTCTTATGTCCCGTGAAATAGAGATAGTGAGTTGCAACATGGTCTCCACGTCTTTTTGGTCGCGGATCCACCCACACCCATATATTTGTCTCCTATCGAAAGATGCGCGTTAGCTGTCTTGCCGGCAAGGATTTTGGGTAGTTCCATACCTGTAAATCCGCCAAGGCTGCTGCATCCGATGATATTATCGAAGACCGCAAGGTTTACATAATCCTTCTCTCCGTAGAGTGATTTTCCGCCAGGTCCCAGAAGGAGACGCTTACTTGCTCTTTTCTGAGTCGGTCTTCTTGAGAACTACCGTTACGCCATTGGAAAGTTTGAGTTCGGCATAGTCGAACTTTTTATTCTTCGTTTCCTAATGATCTTTCCGATTTAGGAGTTGCGCAAGTAAAGGCTTCGTTGCAAAGTGTCTATATATGTTGTGAGGTTGGCTCGTGCCTTATGAACAGCATCTAACAAAGCTTCCTTACTTGATATACCTCATTTTTCATTATTGTTGAAGTTGATGATGACCATGTTGTGATCAGTCTCTGGCAGCAACTTTGGTAAGACTCTGTTAACTTTTCAATTGGTATTTGTGGTATGGCCTGTTTCATCATTTGATAATATTCCTCAAAAAGGAGGTATCGGCTCGTTTGAGAGATAATTTCCTTTATAGTCATCTGCAAATGACGCGTTGCCGCGCTTGTCTTGTTGTTATAAACCTTATCGAGACCATTAAGAATATTTATCTTTGCAGTCGTATTGGCTTCTGTGAATCCATGTTTAGCGGCTCGGTGGCTTCTGGACAGGGCACTCTCCAGCCTCTGCTGTCTGATCCATGCTTTTGGGAGCCGCGCACACGAAAAAGCGTTTTTGGTTTTGGCAAAGATATAATAACCGTCTGATGCAGACGCGCCCAGATACGGGCATTCTCTTCTTTTGCGCAGCTTCAGCATATTCAGTCGTTGCTACGCTAATAGCCACATTGTTGACATAGTTGGCAATGACATAATCCATTGTGTTTTTTGAGAGAATCAGCCAAATATCGTGTTTGAATAATACCTCTACGATACTATTTTTGTTGTTCCTTATCTTTGTCAATTACTATAATTGGCGTTTCATTGTCGGGAACTTGCTCCGCCTCGGCATGGCAGCGATATTGGCTGGGTCTGGTCAACTTTCCAAACATTTGATGTATCATGCGCCCGCATGATTCACATCTATGTCGCCACCACGATAATACATTGGTTAGAAGGATGGTACCATTTCGTAATAATCCCGCAGTTCTTGGGGTTTGAAGTTGTTCACCACGCTCATCAGTCCTATTGGACACCTTACCGTACTTAGAACCTGAGTAAAGTGTTGGTAGATTGCGCTCAAGCACGCGTGAGTTGGCACTGGTGCGTTCTCTCCATTCTTCGTGTGTATCACGCCTCGTTCCTCGTCTATCTCAGTCGGATCAGTGTTAGCGCGTTTGCCCAATCATGCAGTATGAGCAGACACGAGTCTAACGCGCTTTCGTCTTATGGTTGGAACATTTGAGATATTATAGACGGTTTGATCGATGGAAGTATAGGCGTTAAGATCACCTCCGAATTTAACGCCTAAAGATTCGCAATATCATAACATTGTTTCCGGGAAACTTTTGTTCCATTGAAACACATGTGCTCTAAGAAAATGCGCTAACCCTCGCTGGTTTTCTTCTTCTCTGTATAGAGCCCACACGCTGTACGATGTAGAAGTTCGCACGCTTTTTCCGGCCAGTTATTCTGTCGGATGTAACACTTAGCCCATTGTTGAGTGTGCCGATTCTCAGCCGTATCTGTAGGTAAGGCTGAAGACAGTCTCTGTGCATTGGAAGCGAAGGGAGAAAAGATAATAAAAATAAAGTCAGCCTGACTCAGTTGTTTAATTGTTAAGTCATATTCTTTTATTCTTTGTTCACATGTTTGCATCCATGTTCACATATTTGATTTCATTTAGGATGTTTGATAAACTATTACTTATTTATTCTCTGAGTCTTAAACTTTTGTTTGCACTCTGCCCCATTCTCCCTTTACATTACGTGCAATGGAACATGCAACATAAGCTGTATTGGGTTCTGCATTCCATTTGGCCCTGTCTACACGGTATTGATTCCAGTAGGGATCTTGCGCTTTTTCCTCCTTTAACATCTTTATAATGCCCTCGTTGCTCCAATTTCATGGCTGTTGTAGGCCTCTTCTGTAATGATGAGATCTCGTGAACAGCAGCCTGATCATTGGGTGTATAAATTACTCTTGATAATATCCGGTATCCTTGCTTCCGCCAAATTCGCCAATTTCTATATTAACCGTAGCTTCGCCTTTGCCTCCGAGTAATGCCGTCTTCACGCGGGTGGTGACGATGTCAAGGTAGACGCCATTCTTATCCCAAGGAAGTGCGCAGATTTCATAATCGTAGTTAGGTATCATTCCATCCCAAGTGTAACTCTTTCGTATATGCTTTGCTGCTGAAGCGTCTGATCATATCAGATGCGTAGAAAACCTATCATTGGCCCGTGATTGGTTACCAAACTATCAATGCTACCTGCTTCAAACTGACAGATGGCATAACCAGCTACATGGGCATTAGGCTTGAATTTCACGGTTACGCAGTCTGGTCCTACCTTTGTTATGGTACATGATAACCGGGGATTTCCTACAGGCTTACGTTTGGGTGTGGTAAAGTTGTTCTGTTACAACTCCCGGATTACCATTTTTTTATCATACGCCAATGTTAGCATCTGTATATTCTTTTTCTCAGGTAAGACACAGAAACCTAAGTCAACAAGCTTTACGTTCTTTAATTCTAATGTGTCTTTCTTTATTTTTGGTTGTTGAAAATATTGAGCTAAAATGCCGTCACTAATGCGGGTAGCAATGTCTGCGGTGAAGAGTTGCATGCTATAAGTGTTGCATAACTTTCCTTAGTCAGCGAGAGGATCATGGCACCTTCTGACGAGCTTTTTACACTTACGGAGGCTTCCAACCCGTTGTTCGTTCTTTTCAGCTGCTTGTGTTATAATTGTCAATATAAAAACAGAGCAGTAAGTTAAAGTCAGGTTCATTTTTCTTAGTTTTTGATTGTTTATATATTTTTGATTAGTGACTGTTTCTGACAAATGGTAAAACTCAATTTGTAAAAACAGTCATAATTTATTTAGTATTATACTTATAATCGTGTTCCATGAGCATGAAAAATCAATACATATCCAATGTATTGCGTTCAGCACATAGTTGTTTGATGGCTAGCTTTCCCGCCTGCATTATACTTGGCAATTAACCTGGAGCAGGTAGATTGGCACATTATAAATCAGCACATCGCCATTCTCACATCCTACTAACAAGTGCATGTAATCTCTTCCTCCAGTGTATTGGTCATCGCGATCGTATGTCATGGCTGTTATTTTAGAAGTTATTCCTTTTAGTGGCAATTGTTGTATCTTGTCGATAGTTGTTGCTCCCCATGTGGCACTTCTGACAATGGCAAAGAGTTTATCGCCCTCTGTGAAAAAGGTCGCATCTGTTTTTAGTTGACTAAAGCCATATCTCGATGCTGCCGCGGTAAGGAATACGGTTTCTTTGTTGAGGTTGTGCCCCGTTACTTCGTATGGAAAAATAATAGGTGTGAGGCCATAGGTATATTGAGTCTGCGGGTACGGTTGTCGACAGCAAATGTTCCTACCATGGACTTTCCTCCGGTGTTGTAATAGATTTGATACCATCCATTATTTCTATCCCAATACATTTGGCCATTGATAGCGGTGAGATACAACACTTCTGTGTCTTCAGGCATGTCCATATATAGGGGCTCTTGCCATCCATTCATTGTTAGAGGGGTGACATAAGAGCGATAGCTGCCATAGTTTTCGCCTTGCAAAGCTGTCGCAATGAGAACTCTGTGGTTTTCATCGTAACATGGTAGGTTTGTAAGTCCCCAAAGCGTGTGTCCGAAGTTTGTTATCTTATATCCCTTTTGATCTAAGTAATAGGGTTCCGTAATAAATTTACCTCCTAAATAGTTCTTCGCCGTTTGTCTCGTGAAGAGCCTTCCGTCTTGTGTTGCTATCCATGTAAAAGATGGTTCGCTGGCACCCATTTCCTGATCGCGTCGTGCACTCACCTTGAAGTTGGTAGGAACACCATCTGCGAATTGAGAACTTAAGTCCCATGCTTTTTCCAGCGTGGATGCGTTGAGCACCACCGCGTCACCCTCTTGTGTAATGGTAGTAACAGAACTTGTCCGACTAACATTGAGAGCTAAAGAGATGTCCATTCTCTTTGGCGTTCCTATGATGTCCATGCAGAGGCATGCTTTTTGAATTGAAAATTTTGTTTATATGTGCCACTTGCATCAGGTAAATAACTCAGACCAAGTACAGAGAGTGAGCCAAGTGTAGGCGTATTGTTATCTTTAGCGGAATAGATGATGAAGTCGCACTCTGCTATAGGTGGCACAATAGTGACATAGGTTCTCGCTTTGAAAGTTATGCCCTGTCTCTTTTTCTATTATAGAAAAATCGCCATCAAAGGATTGTGTAGGATATTCTGTCAGTCCTAATCGCTTCATAAACTCATCAGTAGGAATAATCTCCTTTAGCTCCGTTGAGAAGACTTTGCCATTAATCCTCCATTCATAACGAACTTCTTTGCTTCTTTCTAACGAATCTAATTCTCCCAATTAAAATATCTGGAAGCATCAATACGCATGTCGGAGCTCACCACGTCCATAAACATAGATGGGGCTCGTATTTATATCAATGAGCCATTTGGGTGGTTTTGATGGATTCGTATTTATAATTACCATCATCGCTGAAGCATGAAGTCATTGTTACACCGATATGAGGCATGCAATAATATTGGTTATTATATTCTTTCCCATAATGTATTCCTTTCTGTAGTTTTGTGTCGTTAAACATTTGCAGTCATTTTTCTTCCGTCCTCTTCGATTGCCTTCTCTGGATTTTCATCTAACCATTTTTTTGAAACGTCTCACTAATTGAATGGCTTTATATGGGGCTGTCTTGAGCATTTCTTCGTTGAGAGAAGCTTTCTTGTCAATATAAAGCAAAGAAGAGTTTGTATTTTTCTACTTGAGTATTCGCCAAAAAGGTTGTTGGTAACGTCAGCATCCCACCATTCTGGTCTTACAGCGTCTCTTGTAAGAATGATTACGGCACGTCATGCGTTCTGTCTGCCCTAATTGAACATCTCCCATGGGTACGAGTTCTACGGTGAGCCTTACTCCTTGAGGCAGTCCTTTGAGTCTTAGCGTTCTGAACATCTTTATATTTATCGTATCGCTTTGATTGGTTGCGTTTTCTGCTACATTGTGTGCCCTGAAGGTGTATGTATCTTGAAGCTTATACTCATCCGTATTCGCTGTTGTCATCTCAGGAACAACCTTTAGCTTAAAGTGCTCGTCTTTTTCAAGTAACCTTCCTGTCATGTTTACTACAAGTTTCGTTTCTATTTCCATCACATCATCCCTCAAAGAAGAAAAATGACGCGATAGTAGAATCCGCTTTCTTTACCTGGCGCATAGGCATTCTTGTAGAACTTTTCAAAAATAGATATGATGCTCATGGGCAAATGTCATGAGGGGCTCTTCTTGACAGGAATTGCATAGAACCGTTATGGTAACGGCCAGAATATAAATATACTTTTTCATACTGATCATCATTTAGGTGTTATTTCATTTCGGCTGCAGGCATTGGCAATATAGATTCCTCATTACTCAGAGGAGTTGTTGTCCCATTATCACGTTTTACCCCAGCATTGAGACGTTTGTAGAGATAGAAGAGTTGTCCTTCGCTTATCCACTCCCTGCTGTCCTTCTCTGACAGAGGTCTTTCATAAATCCATTCCATGAATTCTGAACAGGTAGTTGATAGCTATCAAGTCCTCTGTTTCCCCTCATCTCATTAATAATGTTATAAGCACCATCATAATCGCCTTTTACGTGCTTTTGCATTCAGCCAAGATATATCTCAGCTCAGACGTTCGTAGCAAGGGAGGATGGTAATAGTGCGATCTCTTTTCTTTGTATTCTTTTCTTTGACGTACCATTTAGTTGAGAGATAGGGTCCTGTAAGAACTTTTTAGGCTCGTAGATAAGACGTGTAGAACGTATATCTGTAGTAGTTTCGTCAATATCTGTTGTTGTTTTGAAGATATCTTGCCCATCACGATTGATAATAAAAAGTGTAGTGCTGTGCTGACTCTTCTCTCGTGGGAACAGACTTTCAAGTCCGGCAATGTCAAGTTGTTTCTCATTATACAACCCCATGATAAGTGTGTTGACCATGCGGATATCATTCATTTCTTCCGGTTGGTCTACCCATGTGAAACTAAATCGTTCATCTTTAAAAGGGTTATACTTGCTTGAATTGGCACCGTCAAAAAGTAGCTTCCAACACTTCTTCTGCACATTGTTGAGCTTTGTCAAGAGATGCAGGATCTAAAGTAGAGTTGTATTGGTGTGCTCTTGCGAGCAGAGCAGTGATGGCCCAGTAAGAAAATCTATAGCCTCGCCCCAAGAAGAACTGGTCTTGTGCGGCAGGATTTGTAGCCCCTTCCATACCATATTGCAAACTGTTATAGAAGCGAGCTCGCCTGAAACGCTTGCGCTGAAGCCCAAAGGAGAAAAAGTCGTATGGTTTTACAAGTGTCCTTGCTTCTTCTAGGTCTGCAATGATTTTGCCAAGAACCTCTTTCACAGGAAGATGAGTGGCACGCTTATCCGGAAACTCCGTTACATAGGAATGTAATTAGCGCCGTCATCATTGATGGGAGCAGGCGCAAAAAGTCTTAGCATGTCCAAATGCAAGAAAGCTCTGATGGCTATTGCCTCCGAGAATATCATCTCTCTCATCTTTCCTGTACTGAATTTCTCATTTGACTCCTTCTGTATGTGCTTGATAAGATCATTGGCACTGGCTATTGAGTTAAATCGCAGAAAGCCAAATTGCGTCTATCTGCGGTTGAAGTTTGACATCTTTAGGCTCGTTTGCCCTGCAGCAATATACATGGTGTTCGACAAGTCAGAAGAATTTACGTTGATATCATACTGTCCGGAAAAAGAAGTCTATGATACCAAATTGCAATTCTCTGCCATAAAGTGTTGGTGATGCCATACTCTTATATATGCCATGCAGAGCAGAACGATACCCGTCTCCTGTTTCAAAAAGTTCGTCAGCAGTAGATTGTCCGTCTACAGGTACATTCAGCCAATCATTACAGCTACTCATGCTTATGAGCAGTAGATTGATTATTAATATAGAAAAATATCCGTCTGTTTCATATTGTATGTCGTTAAGAATTTGTTCATCAATAACTTGCTCGCAAACTAATACTATAGGTATGTGCGTAAGGATAAGACAGTCCGCGTTCAACTCTTACCGTATTCCAGCGTGCCAAATCCGATGCGTTTAGTGATATGGACAATGCGCTGAGTTTGAGTTTTGTTACAAACTTTCTACCAAAATCATATCCCAAGGCCAAACTATTGAAGTGCACATAGTTGTCATTTTGATAAAAACGAGAAGAGGGCTTCGTGGCTTCTCGTTCTCCTAATCCGTAGAAAGGAGCAATGTCGCCAACCTTGCGCCACCTGTCTGTAATGACACGTCTGTCCACATTCTGATCTTTTTATCTGAGCATTTTCAACCTTTTCCAACAAGGTCTGATTATAGATCTGTCCACCAAAGGCATACATGAACGAGGGCATTCAAGAATAATCCCTTTATATGCCACATTGAAACCGAAAGCTCCTTGTGTCGTCAGGATTGGTGTCACCACACACTACCATGTCACTGGTATTCCATTCTTTGGTTATTGTTCCATCTTTCTTCCTGAACAATTCCTTGCCACTGGCTGGATCTATTCCCAACGATGGCATGGCATAAATAGCCGTGGTAGAAGCTCCCACATAATATTGTATGAGCGGTCGATTTTGCAGTCTGGCATATTCCGGGCTTTTCCGCATCGTAGTTGTCTCCTGATTTTTATTGTATTCCTCTATGGCATCATCCAATTTAGAGATTCTATTCTTGTTAGAACCTAAATTGGCATTAACCACCACCGACCAGTTGCGGTTACGAAACACTGTTACGTTGGCTCTGAGTTCAAAACCTTTGTTCTCACTAGATCCGACGTTACCGCTATAAGATGTAAAACCGGACGAAGGGCGAATACCGATCTTGTCTATCATTCCGTCTGTAGTCTTTTGTAATAAGAGGCTTCGAGATATAGTCGTCTGTCGAACAATCCGGTAGTGAAGCCCATATCTAACGATTTAGTAATTTCCCATGATAACGCTGGGTTTCCTATCGTAGAGCCTTACTGCCGGTCCGGTGTAGTACCATGACTCTGTGTCGGTCTTATAGCTACTTATCACATCAAAGCGAGAGAAATTTACTTTACCCGTACTTCCATACGTACCACGTAAACGCAAGGTGTTAATCCAAGGCAGTTGCTTCATAAACTTGTAGTTGTGAATATTCATACCAACGCCAATGGACGCAAATGGTGCAAATCGTTTGTCTTCTCCGAATTGTGAAGAACCATCCATACGGAACGACGCGTCTAAAAAGATAAACCTCGTCGAAAGTATAATTGAGCGCTCCCAACAAAAGCCAAAGAGACGTGTCTTCGATCTTGTATCTATGGTTTTATTTGTCTGTGTCGCAGAATAGATGGGTTTCGTTTAGACTACCAATGTTAAATCCTTCAAGTTTATATGAGATACGGTTGTCATTGGTTTCCTGTGCGTCAATACCAGCAGTTAGGTTTTATAAAATGTTTTTGAACTGCTGATTAAAGTGTAGCATGGCATTGGCATTCCATTTAAGACGAGGTCTCCTGAAACATCTAATGAACCTTTGCGATTGTTTGTCACCGTGCCGAACAGGAAAGTGTCTTTGGGATCTTTAAAGGATTTGTTGTCCGTCTTAACCTGACTTATACTAAATGTGCCACGGAGGTAGAAGTTTGATGTAAAGTGCAGGTTGACACTCAGGTTATCCGTAATATCCGTAATACCTCCACGTCCGCTGTAGCTTTGCAGATAACGCCTTCCATAGCGGATTGGCTTTGTGAGACATCGGTAGCTCGCGCAGCAATTCGCCGCGATCGTCAAAGATAGCGTCAGTAAGGTAAATTTAATGAGTAGTCGTTAAAAATAGCCGTATGGGGAATCTTCGTAAGCGGTTCGATTCAGCGTTACCTTGTTTTGTATCTGTAACCAGTCTCTGAGTCTGTAGTCAATCATCATTCCTCCGCCATATCTATTTCGCATAGAACCACGCATGACGCCGGCATTCTTGTCGTAATTTAAGTTGAGCATATACCTAATCTCATTAACATCTCCTGAAAGCGAAATGTCGTTTCGCCAGTTGTAGGCATTGCGTAGGGGACGTGCCATCCAGTCTGTATTCACGCCACGTCTTACTTCGTTGAGCTTGTCGTTATATTCCCGCTCCTTATCTATAGTTGCCACGCCGAATGTTCCTTTATATATTCCTGCGTCTTTTTCAACTTGTAACTTCTCTGTCGCATTGGCCAAGTTATAGTCCGAGAGATCAGGAAGGTAAGTTCCATCGTTGTATTATAGTCAATGCGTATCTCTCCGGCCTTTGCTGGCACTGTCGTAACGATGATAACACCATTGGCCGCACGTGAACCATAGAGAGCCGTGGCAGCCGCGTCTTTCAATATAGTCATATTTTCTATGCGGTTGATGTCCATATCGTAAATCTTTGTACATCAACTTCAAAACCATCCAGCATAAAGATAGGCATGTTAGGATTGTCACGCAGGTTGGCACGCTGTGTCAGACGTTGGTTTTCTACATCCAAACCCTCTATTTTGAGAGATACTTGAGGCTCCGCGAATGTTGATTTCGTGCATCTGGTTTGGGTCCGCGCCAAAGCCAAGATTGTTGAGAATGCGGAAAGAAGGATCAAAAAGCCTCAAGTGCTTTAACCGCATCCTTTGTATTTATCTTTTTAATTCATCGCTTGTGACAATAGTTGCCGATCCCTGTAAAACTATTTTTCTTGAGGTTTTGGAACTCCTGTCACCACTACCTGATTAAGTTCTGTGGCATTTTCTTCCAAGTAAATAGTAAACTGCCGTTTCTTTCCAACGATAAAAGTTCTGGGTTTGTATCCGATATAGCTTACTTGTAATTCATCGGTGTTAGAACAATCTTTTAAGGATAAATTTACCATCGTTGTTAGTTGTAGTCCCCTTTTAGACCATTTTTAGTCGTACTGTAGCACCTGATGATGGGCTCATTGTTCGTGTTGTCAACAACTGTGCCTCTATACTAAATTTGCCTTTGATAGCTGTTTCTTGAGCCATCAGGTGTTCACTGGCGAAAACAATGCCAGCAAACCAGCGAGCAGATAATGTATAAAAACGTTTTTCGCATATTATAATTATTTTAGTGAATATTAATCAAACATTCTATAAGCGAACTGAAAAATATCTAACACAAGGGTTTATGAGCAAATATATATGATTATTTGATAGCTTCAAAATGCAGATAGCATCCTTGTTGCGTGTGTTGCACTGCAACAATCCTTTTGTTTATTGTGAATAGTTATGTTTTTTTAAAACTAATTTTAGAATGCTTTTTGCAACAAAAAGCAATAAAATAGATTAGTTGTAAGAAAATCGCTTTTTTCTTTCATTTTTTGCAGTTTTAAAACAGATATTCTTTTGTAAAATGTTTTTAATTTATCTTTGTATTCTGTATACACCCATTATCGCAATAGAAAGTATATTTTATGAGAATATATATTAATAAAGTTGCCATTGAAAGACATATTATAACGCTACTAACGCTGTGCGTATTCCTTTTTCTTATTCTCTTTACAGGATGTGATAAGTATTCTCTTCATCAAACTCTGCTGAACAAAAATCGATTCTTTGCTATCACAAGGGCAGGTAGATCATGCGTACAAATATATAAAAACCATTACGATAGAGGATAGGAATAGTTCTGCTGTTTTAGCACATTATATTTTGCTTAAGACCGAAATCCTCTATAAAAAGCAATTACCGATAGATAATGATTCCATAGATTGTGCCATTTTTATTATGAGGAGCACGGCCTTCGGAGCAACTTGCAAGGGCTTATTATTACAAAGGAGTGATACAGTTCTTCATCGAAATGACAGCAAACGCTCTATTTTACTGCTCAAACAGGCAGAAAAACGGCAGAGGGAATACAGAATATCGCCTTGCAACACAAGATATATTCCACAATATCCTACATCAACCTGTTGAGTAAGAACTATGCTACGGCCATACGTTATGCGCGAAAAAGCCGGAGATATGGCACAACAAGGCAATAACAAGGAGTGGATGGGCTATAGTCTTACTTATATAGCAAACGCGTATAGTGGATTGGCAAAGCCTGACAGCAACTTGGAATACCTTTGCGTCAAAGCTTAAAAATACTATGAATATTTAACTCCTGAGAATCAATCGGTGCTACTCTCTAATATCAGCGATGCTTACGAACGTAAGAACGATTCGATAAATGCCAACAAATACATAGAGAGAGCACTTAAAAGACAATCCAACAAGTTACACTTATGCGGTATTAGCAGACATCTATATACATAGAGGCGCGCTAAAAGCAAGCTCACACCTACTTACTCAAGGCAATTGATACGACAGATGTATATACTTATGAGAAAGTTCTGTATAGCCTCTTCCGCTTACGCAAATCTATGCACGATTACAAGGGCGCGGCGCATATTGCGGATACATTATTGGCCTTTAAGGAAAAAGCAAGAATACATTCGTAATGAAAAATAATATATATCGACATTCAGACTAGGTATGAAACGAAAGGAACGAGAAAAAGCAACTTAATTCTTATAGAACTTATACGATTGACATATTAATTATTTTTATACTTACGGTCATTTCTTTGATTTTTATATCATAAGTATAAGCAGGCTAAAAACTACCGTAACTTGTTGCAAAAGCATTTGTTGCTTGATGAATACAGTACGCAGTTAAACGAAATGAAGGTTTCGCAGCATGTAACCAATCAAGAACTCAATATTTTGAAAAAGAAAGTGAGTTCACTGAAAGAAGGAGAGGTGCAGATTCTCAGCAAAGGCAAAATGCTTTTATGAAAGTATTCTGCGTAATCAAAAACACCGTACACTGGAGTAATCAGGACTTCTTTGATTTCTTGGAATACGTTAAATTTAAAGATATGCCTTTCGTAGCAAAGTTAGACGAGACCTATAAAAACCTTTTCACTCAAGCAGTATCTATATCTTGTTGCTACAGAATACTGAGGAAAAACGGAAGAAGAAGTAGGAAATATTATGGGCATAGGTTCAAGTAGTGTGCGCTCAGTCAAGAGTCGCATCAAGAGTAAAAGGATAAAGAGAAAATATCCCATAACTATTTAATATGATGAGTAAGTTTTACGAGTTTTTGTCAATTTCTGTTCACTCAAAAACGCCTCTTCAATTTTTGTCAATCTAGGAAGCGGAAGAGTGAAAAATAAGGGGTGAAAAGGAGAAAGTGGGCCTTCATGGATGTAAAAGCATAACTCTTGCAGGCTAAGATAATTCTTAAAATACAACTTATTGAAAATAAAGAAGTTACCTTGTTTGTACAACTAAACTGGTAACGATTTGGAAACGAGCGAGCTACTTGGCTCTCGCTGTTTTCGCCTAACAAAAGAACGCTTGTTATTCTGTTGCAAAGATAATACTTTGCTGGCGAACAACAAGCGTTTTTAATGAGATATTCTTCTTTCTACACTTTTATAATGCGATTCGCAGAGTCAACCAGCAAGTGCAAAATTACAAAACGTGTTTAAAGAACTCGCACTTTAGAGTAGAAAAGTTTAATTTTTCTCTTGGTCTTTCGTTCAATTTCTTTTGTATGGACATTATTCTCTTGTCCGTATAGTTATCAAACGAATCCTTTTTAGGTATATACTGCCCTGATTAATTTGTTTGTATTCTCAACAGTTCCCTTTTTGCCATGAACAATATGGGTCAGCGAAGTACACGGGCACGCCTAAGTATTTGGTGATGTCCTTATGTGCCGCAAATTCAGGTCCGTTATCTGTTATAATTGTCTTCAGGGCTGTCCTTGTATGGCAGCAGTAGTTTCCTTAACCACCTTTGCCAGAGGCTTTGACAGTTTTCCAAATGGCAGTTTCTGCATAAGCAACATATTGGTAGATTTCTCCACTATTGTGAGTATGGCGTGCTGGGCAGGGTCAGACGATCAAGTCCATCTCTAAATCTCTAAATCTCCAAATCTCTTCCCGTCAACTTCCTTACTTCTTTCATGGATACTCACCCTGTCCTTTATTGGAAGATGTCCGCCTTTGGGACGATGCCTGTATTTCATCTTATGCCTTGTGTACTCTGCAAGTTTCCCTGTTGTGTCATTGTGGATGATGTTATAGATGGACTGGTGGGATACCTCTATGCCCTCATTTATGCGCAGATACCCTGATATTTGTCTTGGAGACCACTGGTCATTGGTAATATATTCTTTATGATAACGCTGGGAGATATTGATGACCGTAAGCCTTTGAGTACAAAGCATTCATAGATTTTATATATGGTAAGCTGGTCGGTGACAAGGGGTACATCAGCAAGAACCTCTTTCAAAAGGCTTTTCGTTGACGGAATACAACTTATTACCAAATTGAAAAAGTAACATGAAAGGAGCTTTAATAAGTGTTTCAGACTGACTTTTACTCAGAAAAAGAGCCATTATAGAAACGGTGAATGATGAACTTAAGAACATTGCGCAGGTGGAACACTCCAGACATAGATGCTTTGACAATTTCATCGTCAACTTATTAGGGACTATTGCTGCCTATTGCCTGTTTCAAAGAAGCCGTGCATCAATGTGCAAAGGACTATTGATACACAGCTTGCTTTGTTTTGAATTCGTCGAACTCACGTTAGTAATTTGGGGAGGTGTAGTATGAACTATCAACGATACAAGATAGACAAAAACAAAAATAGCAGTTCCTTATGAAAAACGGAAATTATCTTTTTGTTAATAAGAGCAAAACTACACGAAATAAAGAGAAAAACACGAAGCAACTGAAAAAGGCTCGCATATAGCTATCAGTTAGCCATTTCTGACATGAATTTGATACGCACCAATCGAATCTCTTCTTCGGAATAATCGCCACCAAGTTCCGTCAAAGCTGTTTCAATTTCGTCTGTTTTCGGCTTTCGCGGAAGTATTCATATATATCATCTACATGGTCTTCGTCCATCACATCTTCTAAAAATAATCAATACATAGCTTCGTTCCGCTATATACGATAGCATCAATTTCGTCAAGCATTTCATTAAAATCCATACCTAACGTCTCGGCCAAGTCGTCCAACGCTATCTGTCGGTCAATGCTTTGGATTATCTTCACTTTGACAACGGACTTCTTGGGCACCGTACGTACCCTTAATTCTTCGGGGCGTTCTATACCATTCATGTCGCAATGAAGCTTTATAAGTTCACAAAATTCTTTTTCCGTAACGCTTAGCTTTTGCCTGCTCCAACACCTTGAATATTCTGCAGCTCTTCGAGCGTTACGGGATACATCGTTGCCATTTGATCCAACGATACATCCTGAAATATAACATACGTAGGCACATGGAGTTTATGAGCCATATCGCGACGCAAATCTTTGAGCATGGCACACAGCTGCCCATCGAGAGCTGCTCCGTTAACATCGCTCATACCTTCTTCATCACAATCCTTGAACTCATTATCCATAACAACCATAAAGGGTTGTGGCGACTGCATAAAACGACGGCCGGCGGCCGTAAGTCTTAGCAAACCATAGTTCTCTACATCTTTCTTGATATAGCCGGCAATGACACCTTGGCGGATAACCGGGCTCCACAGTTTAGGATTCTCGTCTTCGCCTTCTCCGAATTCCTCTAATTGTTCATGCTTATGTGATACGATATCATCTGTTGCTCGTCCTTTAATGAAGTCAATGACATACTCTCCACGGAAGTTTTTCTTTCAAAGCCTTAATCGCATTCAGCACAATCAGCAATTCCTTTCCGGCTTCTATTCGCTCTTTTGGATGCAGGCAATTATCACAATTATGACAATTATCTTCTGCATATTTTTCGCCAAAATAATGGAGCAACATCCTACGTCGACATACACATGATTCTGCGTATGCGGCCGTTTCCTGCAACAATTGCTTACCGATATCCTGCTCTGCTACAGGCTTTCCGTCCATAAACTCTCGAGCTTGCGCAAATCTCTATGTCGATAAAAAGGCGATACAAAGTCCTTCGCCGCCATCGCGTCCGGCCCTACCCGTTTCCTGATAATATCCTTCCAAACTCTTCGGGATATCATAATGAATCACAAAACGCACGTCGGGCTTATCGATACCCATGCCGAAAGCGATGGTGGCAACAATGACATCGATACGTTCCATCAGAAAAATCATCCTGCGTCTGCGAACGCGTTGCGCTGTCCAGTCCCGCATGATAAGGGGCCGCACTGATGTCATTGGTCTTCAGAACGGCGGCCAGTTCCTCTACTTTTTTGCGCGAAAGACAATAGATGATACCGCTTTTACCATGATGCTGCCGAATAAACTTTACGATTTCGTCATCAGTCGCTTTATCGCTGCGCTTCTGTCGCACTTCATAATAAAAGATTCGCACGATTAAAAGAACTCTTGAACTCTTTTGCGTCACAAATTCCAAGACTCTTCTTGATATCCGAACGCACCTTGTCCGTAGCGGTAGCCGTCAATGCAATAACAGGGGCATTGCCTATCCTCGTTATCGTTGGCCGAATATTACGATACTCCGGGCGGAAATCATGTCCCCATTCGGAAATACAATGAGCCTCATCAATGGCATAAAAAGAAATCTTGACCTGCTGCAGAAACTCTACATTCTCGTCTTTGTTCAACGATTCCGGAGCCACATAAAGCAATTTAGTTTTCCCCTCTACCACATCCTTCATTACCTGCTGAATGGCAGCTTTGTTCAAGGAAGAATTCAGATAATGGGCAACACCGGCTTCTTCACTCATACCATTGATAACATCCACCTGATTCTTCATCAGTGCTATCAATGGCGATATAACGATAGCCGTGCCTTCCATAATCAAAGAAGGCAACTGGTAGCAAAGGCTCTTACCGCCACCGGTTGGCATTAATCAAAAAGTATCATTGCCAGCCAATAAATTACGGATAATGAGCTTTCTGATCGCCTTTGAACTTATCAAAGCCGAAATGGTGTTTTAATTCCAGGGTAAGATTAACTTCTTTTGCCATATTAACAAGTAGCATTTGAGCTACTGCAGGTAATCATCGTATATTTTCGATAGACTTGGCCGGACATCATTCTGTCGATTCATCCGGCCAAGGCTATCATAATCATGCAGATTCGCGATCCTGTAAATGCGCTTTATCCAGTTGGTTTTTCGCATAGTCGAGGGTCACTTTAAACTGTTTGGCACGCTTCGACGGAATCTCAAACATGGCGTCCATCATGACGGCCTCAACAATAGAACGGAGGCCACGTGCTCCCAGTTTATATTCAACAGCCTTGTCCACGATGAAATCGAGAACTTCTGTATCAAACGTAAGCGTTATGCCATCCATTTCAAACAGCTTGATATACTGTTTTACGATCGAGTTTTTAGGCTCTTCTAAAAATACGGCGCAATGCCTTCCGATCGAGTGGTTCCAGATAAGTCAGCACCGAGACGACCAATGATTTCGGGTATCGCCAAACGACTTCAAGTCTTGCGGCAAGACATATTTCATCAGGTTGCTTTTTATCTATGTTCCGCACATTCTGTACGGAATTAAAACCAATGACATGCGTATTCAGTCGATGAGCAATCTTTGCGTTCTATACCATCGAACGCGCCGCCACAGATAAACAATATATTCCGTGTATCTACATGAATATAGTCCTGATCGGGGTGTTTACGACCACCCTTTGGCGGAACATTGACCATCGTTCCTTCCAGAAGTTTCAACAGACCTTGCTGAACACCCTCACCGCTTACGTCACGTGTGATGGAAGGATTATCGCTCTTGCGCGCTATCTTATCAATCTCATCTATAAAGACGATGCCCCGCTGTGCCGCTTCCAAGTCATAATCGGCCACCTGCAACAAACGACCGAGAATACCTCAACGTCCTCGCCCACGTAACCGGCTTCCGTAAACACGGTAGCGTCGACTATCGTGAAGGGCACAGACAAGAGCTTGGCTATCGTACGAGCCAGCAATGTCTTGCCGGTACCGGTACTTCCCACCATAATAATATTACTCTTCTCGATCTCCACGCCCTTGTCATCGACAGGCTGTTGCAATCGCTTATAATGATTGTATACGGCCACGGACAAATAGCGTTTAGCTTCATCCTGACCGATGATGTACTCATCGAGATACTTTGATGTCTTTTAGGCTTGGGCACTTTCTTCAGCGCAAAGCGATCCGACTTCTTTCGTGGATTCGTCTCAGCCTCAAGCATACCGGTTGTTTCAAGAATATGATATGCCTGCTGAACGCACCTTCGCAAATATCGGCTTCAAGGCCCGAAATCAGAATCTTAACTTCATCCTCACGTCGCCCACAGAAGCTGCAAATTTTCTTTGATATCATTTATCCTCTTTTGTAATGTTACTTTTTCCGAACCAACAGCGAGTCTATCATACCATAGTCTTTCGCTTCCTGCGCCGTCATCCAGTAATTGCGGATCCGAGTCGGCCCACACCTTATCAAACGGCGTATGTGAATGCTCGGCTATAATGGTATAAAGTTCCTTCTTGAACTTCTGAATCTCACGGGCCTCGATTTCAATATCGGAAGCCTGTCCTTGAACGCCACCCTAACGGCTGATGAATCATGACACGGCTATGCGTCAGTGCCTGACGTTTGCCTTCCTGACCGGCCACCAGCAACACGGCGGCCATAGAGGCGGCCATCCCAACACAAATCGTCGCAACGTCACTGGAAATGAACTGCATCGTATCATAAATTCCCAAACCGGCAGTTACGCTGCCACCGGGGCTGTTGATATAAATAGAAATATCTTCGTATTATCTACCGAATCCAAATACAACAACTGCGCCTGCAGCGTATTGGCCGTATAGTCATCTATCTGTGTTCCAAGAAAGATGATGCGTTCCATCATCAGGCGAGAGAACACGTCCATTCTGTCACGTTGAGCTGATCGCTCTTCGAGGATATATGGATTAAGGTATTGTCCTTGCGACTTGATAACATCATCAAGAACCATACTATTTATTCCCAAATGCTTGGTAGCGTATTTTCTAAAATCGTTCATAAAACTAACTTTCTTTCGTTATCGACTAGAAACAGAGGTTATCGACCTCTATTTTTGCAATCTTCATTAGAACAAAGATAGTAAAAAAGTCGATAACCTCTTTTTATAAGAAGTTTTTCAAAAACGTTATTTCTTTGAATGTAAAACTGACTATTTACCTTGTTTCTTCCATCATCTTATTGAAATCATCAAGGAGATTTCAATTTCATTGAGTTTTGACAACAGCCTTCAAGGCCGCAATCAACTTTATATCAATGGCACGATCTACAAAGCCGTCTACGTTTTCACGCTTCTTCAACAGTTCATCCGCATAGTTGGCAACATACTCATCAGGTACATTGTTCATGCCATATTGAGCAAACTGTACGCGCGCGGTTTCCTTTGGCAGCTTCTTTTTATATCAGCGTCGTCTACCTTAATCTCATAGGCAGCAACCAACTGCTCCTTGATCAGGTGCCAATTCAGCTCCTTAATACTCTGGGCAAAGTTCTTCTCAACAAACTCCTGACCCTTATCCTTATTATTATTGAGCATCACACGCTTCAGCAGAGCTTCAGGATAGGTCAGTTCACCCACCTTCTTCTCGCAGTAAGCACGTACGTCAAGAATAAACTTATAATCGCTGTCGGTAATCAGTTGTTGCTTCACGCCTTCAGCAATCTTGTTACGGAATTCCTCTTCGCTCTTTACTGCGTCTTTGCCAAACACCTGATCAAAGAGTTCTGATTTACTTCATGGCTCTTATAACGCTGAATTTCAGTCACCTGGAAGCTGAAATCACCCACGTGGTCAGCTACCTGATTACGCTCAATCTTCAGCAATCCTGCTATTTCAGAATCGTTATCGGGATAGGCCTTGCGAGGATTGAACGTGATGATATCACCCAACTTAGCACCTTCGAAAAAGCTTCTTCTGATCTTCTACCTTTATATAAGCGGGCATAAGAGAAGCTGTTTCGATTGTGATACCGCCTTCGAGCGTGTTGCCCTGCTCATCGAGTTCGCGCAAATCACCTTTCAACAAGTCGTTGCCTTCAAACGTTTCAGCCTTCTCATAGCTACCTGAACGCGAAGCGAACATTTCCACCTGACGATCGATCAGCTTGTCGTCAACCGTGATATTATAGTAATCGATCTTATTCTTACCATTCAGCTCTATCTTGAATTCTGGAGCTACAGCAATATCAAACTTGAAAGTGTAGGGACCATCTTTCTCCAAATCCTGTGCTTCCTGCTTCTCTGAAGGAAGAGGTTCGCCAAACATTTGAATCTTATTGTCCTGCACATACTTGTAGATTTGCTCACCCACCAACTTATTGATGGCGTCCATCTTTTGCAGAAGTACCAAACTGTTTTTAATCAAACCCATTGGTACCATACCGGGACGGAAACCGGATAATTAGCTTTTTACGATAATCTTTCAATGTCTTCTCGACATTCTCTTTGTAATCAGCTTCTTCGACTGTCAGCGTCATCAAACCATTGACTTTGTCGGGATTTTCAAATGAAATGTTCATTTCTGATAGTTACTTTATAGTTTATGATTATAATCTGATTGCTCATGTGCAGGCACAATGCGGCCTCACGATAATAGGTGTGCAAAAGTACTGCTTTTTAGCGTAATCACCTAATTATAATAAAGGAATATGCTAAAAATTTGTTGTTTTTAACCACACGAATGGCCATTCCCACTCTTCTATTTGGCATCCCGTGCACGCCGTTCCTCGTCGAGCATCTGAAAAATCTTTCTTGCGCAATACGAAACTATTACTCAAGTACTTCTCACGCACAATCTTATTGGAAGCCAACTCTTCGGGCTTCCCTTGGAAAAGAATTCTTCCCTCAAACAAAAGATAAGCTCGGTCGGTAATGGTCAAAGTCTCCTGCACATTGTGGTCGGTAATCAGAATACCGATATTGCGATACTTCAACTGCCACACAATATGCTGAATATCTTCTACCGCTATCGGGTCGACACCCGCAAACGGTTCATCCAGCATTATGAACTTAGGATTAATGGCCAAACAGCGTGCGATCTCGGTACGGCGGCGCTCGCCTCCCGACAACTGGTCGCCTTTATTCTTGCGCACCTTAGTAAGTCGAAACTCCTTGATGAGACTTTCCAAACGAGACAACTGCTCTTCGCGCGACAACTTGGTCATCTCCAACACCGACATGATGTTATCTTCGACGCTCATCTTGCGGAATACGCTGGCCTCCTGTGGCAGATAGCCGATACCGGCTCGAGCGCGCTTGTAAACGGGATAAGTAGTAATCTCCTCGTCGTCAAGATATACATGCCCTTCGTTAGGCACAACCAGTCCTGTCGTCATGTAGAAAGACGTCGTCTTGCCCGCTCCATTAGGCCCAAGCAGCCCCACTATCTCGCCTTGCTTCACGTTAATACTCACGCCATTGGCAACAACACGCTTGCCATAACGCTTCACAAGTCCTTCCATGCGCAGGGTCGTCAGTTTTGTTTCGTCCATAAAGTCATTTTATTTGCGTGCAAAAATACAAAAGAATTTGTGTAAAACGGGCAGAATCTGATAGAATCGTAAACAATGACAGAATAATCATGACATGTTAATTAACATGAGTCGGGCATAAGAAAAAGGGCCTTCATATATTCCGCTCATGCCTTTTCCAATGCATGATACGCTTTTAATCCCTTTGTAGTCAGAAGATATTTCTGACGCGGAGAATTTGGCTTGTCGGGATATAACATGGTTACAAAGCCTTGCGTTATAGAAGGAGAAAGCGACGTTTTCTTTGAAACTCACACGGTCTTTTAGTCCCAGCAAATCCATCATAGCTTTTTAAAAGACAACTGTTTAGTTCCAATAACATGAATCAAACGAGCAACATACGCATCCTCTGGTATAAAACGAGTTCGTTTCTGTTACTTGATGGGTTGATGGGTTACTTGATGGGTCAATGAGCATATATCTGTTTTTCAACTCATTGTTTTCATTCAATATCAAGTTTCTGAAGAACTTCTCAAAAACGATTTGTCTACGTCTATGCCTTTTGATGGATTGCGATAGTTGGCACGCACTAAGGCATTACGGAAGTACCATGAGTTATCCGCAAAGAGGTTGTTCTTTACATTGAATCCCATTGAGCGCAGATATTTAATCATGAATACTGCTGTTGTACGGGTGTTACCTTCACGAAAGGGGTGATTCTGCCAAATCATTGCTGTAAAGTCCACAATATGTTCTATCATCTGACTGACAGATAGACCTCTATATTTGAACTGACGTTCTTCGCTGATATCAAATTTTAATGCTTCCATAATATCATCGGCCCGTCCATATAGTATTGTATCTCCTTGAAGCACCCACTCTTTTTAGAGATATCATAGTTGCGTATTTCGCCCGCATGCTCAAACACACCTTCGAAAAATATGACGATGGATACTCAAATATTCTGAAGCTTTAGAGAGAAAGACCTTTCGTTTAACAACTTAGTGATGTTGACAGCAACTTTATCAGCCTCTTCTGTATCTTGGTCGCTTTGATCACGAGTTGTTTTACTTAAATAATAAGTCTGAAGCTGATCCCGTACATCATCTATCGTGATATCGCCTTCGATATGCTTTTTACAGCAGTCTCTTTGAGATAATCAGATACACGCAGCCCATCAACATCTTGCAAACCAATGGCTGTACGCCACGCAGATGCTTTTTTCGCGCTTATGAGGTTCGCTTGCCCGCTCATAAGCTTCGAAATCGATATATCGTTGTGTATTATCTTCCATATAATATAATGGCAAATATAACACTTTTCGGTCAAGCAATCGGTAAACTTCCTAAAAGAAAAATACCTGAAAAATCATCCACAGAGGAAAAACACGGACAAAAAGAACGATATTCGGGGAAGCGGATAACGCGAAAAAGAGAGCACTTAGACCTTGACACAGCCTTTTGTTTCAGCATGCTATGAAGCTATTTTAACGTGAGTTCGTCAACATTTCAAAAAAACTTATTCCGAATAGGCGTAAACATAATAATAGCTAAAAGCATGATTCTACCCAGGACTTTTTGTAAACTTTTCTGTTCCCATATATCTTTTACTTTGTTGTAATATCATCATTATCTATAGTTCGTCCAACACTTCTGCTTTTAAATTGCTTGCCGATACGATACGCAAAAGAAAAAGAACCAACCGTGAAACAGGCAGAGAATACGTAGCAGTTTGATCAATATTTTTGAAGTTATAGACAATGCGTTGCTTCCCATAAATGCCAAACATATCTGTATATTGCAGCGAAATATCTAATTTACTTTTGCAAAAGCGACTTTGTAAGAAGCAAATTGACCATAGGCTTTTCTGTAATATGTAGCATTGAATGTTATATCCTTATTCATGTAATTCATTGAAAGATTGACAAACCAATTTTGGTGCATTGTATAAGATAAATTCACAGAACTTTTGAAGTACCACCCTTTATTTTCTTTTACTCAACACTCTATCTATGAGGTTAGGATTTATTTTAAACGCCAGGTATCCAGTACCCATGCTTAAATTGAGATTCAAGGATTGTGAAAATAAAGGTTTACTATAGGATATATCAAACTTTAATACCTGCCCGCTACCTATATTTTTCATATGTTGACACATTATAATCTTCAGAATATATCTGATTAATGGAATTCTTAATATCACTATAAGATACAACTGCCGTAAGATAACTATCTTTTATCTGCTTACTATAATTTAGGTGTATTTATCTGCATGTTGCGATTTTAAATCTGGATTTCCTTTAATTTGAGTCAATTCGTTTATGAAAAAGTATCAGGATTAAGATAATCAATATTGGGTCTTTCTATACTCCTTGTATAAGATGCAGACAGAGAGCCTATTCTATGTTTTATATTTAAGGGTTATATAAGGAAGAAATGATAGCGTTCTCTGTGTTGCGCCGTGCTCAAATTTATACCCATCCCATTCTCCGCACGCTAATACGAACAGGCTCAAAGCCTTATTGAAAGACACATTATCCTTCAGATAGAATTGCTGTACATCACTGACATAGCTCGTGTTAGAAGACGTAAGAATAGAATTTCTATAAACACTTTTATAACCAACTGCAAAACTATGATTTTTCTTTAACCAAGAAAGGCTATCCAATTCATACTGAAAATTACAAGTAAACTCATCCATTTGGCCTTTAAACAGAGTTGCAGGCATGGTACTTCGATTTTTACTGAGATAATTGAAGCAGCGCTTTCAAGAAAAAAACGCTCATTCGCGCTCTTATCATGCCTGACAACCAAATTGCAAAAATTACTAAAATAAGACTCTTTTTGACTTCTCTTTTTGGCTGGGTAATGCCTTTCATTTGCGAAGAAACATCCGCTGGACTTTGATAGCCAAAAGAATAGGACAAGGAGGTTCTCCATTGAGGAGTAAAAATATATTCATTTTAGACATCGCACTATATTGTTGCAAATGATTATTGTTTTCAGAATGAAAAACTTCCTTATCATTTCTACTGATGTCATATCTACTGTTCTGTCGATCATCTACATAAGTACCCACGTAATCAAATCTATCACTTTAGTACGATAGGTAAATGATGGACTTATACTGCTCCCCTATGCAATAAATTCGCACCCATTTCAACTTCTCCTTTATAAAGATTGGGTCAGCTTTTTCTTTAACAGGATATTAATTTCACCCGATTGATGATCACTATTGAGCCCAATCTGTCGCAACTCCACCTTTTTCTATATCCGTAGCGTCAATTTTAGATAATTCCAGTTCCGTTACTTCAATGTTATTGACTAATATTTTTTTGCTTTCGTTTGTTGCCCGATTAAGGAAAAAGTTCCATCATTGTAAATAACATTAGGTACTTGTCTGAGCGCCATATCTGCTTTCGCCGATTTCAGCAGTCCCTTTGGATTAATCCTGAATACTGTTTTCTCCGCATCTTCTTGAGCTATCCTTCGATATCCAACGACTCCTACTTCGTGAAGTATGATAGGGGCGTAAGATTATCTGAAAAATCTAACGACTCAGAAACATCTATAAGCGTATCCATAGGCATATACAGATTACTTCTAACAGACACCGTCACTTTTGTACATGTGTCTTCAAACATCGTGTATTTAATCCGGCCTTTGTCGTCAGTAGAAGCTTCTATCACTTTCTCACAAAAGACAACCTTCAGTTTAAGTTTGGGAACAACATGCTGTTCTGTATCAAAAACAGATATCGTTCCTGTCTTTGTCTTTTGTAGAAAATACCAAAACCGGCATCATGAACAGAAGTGCACTAACAAAAGCCTATGGGCCATTAAATAATGACCCATAGATAATTTAGTATGAATAGTGGTCAAAGCAATAGCACAACATGCAACGAAATATTTCAATTTTGTATCCATAAAGTTTCAATTATTAAGACATGCCTACAGAGTTAGTATGCAATGTATCGATTTATTTTTATATCCTGCAAGATATTTTATACTATTCATCTACTATTTTACATTGTTTTAATTTTATGGATAACAAAAATCAACCTTTCTCATTGAATATGATGCAAACATAATTCGTTTCAGGGCAAGCAGGAGCGGATAACGCGAAAAAGGGCGGAGGCGGAACGTGATAATCAAAAACTCTAAGTTTTATAAGCGAAAATTATTTTACAAAAGGCTAAAAATGCGTGCGTTATTTCAAAATAATCAGACTTTGGTTGGAAATACGCGATTCTACGACGACTTTTGTATTCAGCTTATAATCAACCACTACATTAAAAATACATTGCTCTCGCAGCCATGCGGGCACGTCAAAGCACTGCTTTTAGCGGCTCATTGCGGACCTTTTTACCTTGTCAAAGCTATGCTTTTAGCGTCAAAGCATAACTCTTTGGCAAAGGTAAAAGCATAGCTTTAGGGCGGTCAAAACATAAAAATCGGGCTTCGTAAGGGCATTTTTGAGCTTAGAAACGACATGAAAGAAGGTGGCAATCACGCTATTTGAACTATTTTTCGGTCGTGTTTTTGGTAATATTTTTATACAAAAGACGAATGAATCTGACAGGATTGCAACCGAAAGGACAGGAGATTCGTCTTTCGGTGCTCAACGCCCTGAAAACAACATTGCAAAAACAAGCGAAACGATAAGGTAAGCGTTATAAAACCAAAAACCAATGGTTGTTTTGCAGTTTTTCTATAGAATTTTGGTTACTTTTGCACATATTAGTCAGTCGTTACAGCATGTTATTATTAAAATGGCTTACCACCTTTGGTAATTATCTTATTCTAATGGGACGCGCTTTCTCACGTCCCGAGCAGAATGAGAATGTTCTTTTAAGCGCTATATCAAGAAATGTCACAGCTCGGCGTCGACTCTATCGGCATCGTGCTGTTGATTTCTTCTTCATCGGAGCCGGATCTGCATCCAGATGAAGGTAAATATCCAAAAGCCCATGGATGCCCCGGTGGGTGTCGCGGGTATACCACGCGTGAGATTATGTTGCTCGAGTTCTCCAGTTCTATCATGTGTTTGATACTGCGCCGGAAAGGTGGGTAGCAACATTGCCTCTGAACTGGGAACGAGTGCGTGTCACGCAGCAAATCGACGCGCTCGACATCATGGGCGTCAATTCGGCGTCTTATCTCATCCCGCCCGAGATACTGGGACTGGTCACCATCATGCCATTCCTTGTTATTTTCAGTTCGGCTATGGGCATTGTCTGGCGCTTATGGCACGGGCCTATATAGGTCATATCACGTCTGCCGAAGACCTGACGCTGGGCATGCACCACTCTTTCAACGAATGGTTTGTATGGATGAGTATCATCAAAAGCCTGTTCTTCGCCTTCATCATTGCCAGCGTGTCTTCGTATTTCGGCTATACGGTGGAAGGCGGTTCGGTGGAAGTGGGCGAAGCAAGTACTCGATGCGGTGGTGTGTTCCAGCGTACTTATTCTCTTTTTCTGACGTGTTCTTGACGCAAATGTTGAGTTGAGGAAGGAGGGAGGAGATGGAAGGAGGAGTTAAGGAGATGTTCTATGGGGAGTTAAGGAGATGTTCTTGAGGAGTTAAGGAGATGTTCTATGGGGGAGTTAAGGGAGATAAGGAGTTAAAGGGAGTTAAGACATTAGACTTGCTCGTGAAGACACTAAACTTATTTTCGACATGTAAAACTTGCTCGTGGATACGCTAAAGTTACTCGCTGACATATTAAACACTGGCTCGTGGATACGCTCAAAGTTACTCGCTGACATATTAAACACTGGCTTGCGGATACGCTAAAGTTACTCTCAAATACACGAAATTTACCCTCGGACACATTAAATTTGACTTTCAAACATGATGGAAAGACGCCCGACTACATATAGTTTTGAAAAATATCATTGCATGGCAGAAAGCGCATGCTTTCAGTGCTATTGGTATATCAGATAACTCGTAATTTCCCTGAAGATGAAGGTATGGTCTCACATCTCAGTTTAGAAGGGCAGCTGTTTCTATCGAAGCCAACATAGCAGAAGGATATAAGAGAATTGGAAGACAAGACAAATTACGATTCATGAATATTGCGCAAGGCAGCTTAGAAGAATGTCGTAACTATATTATTTTAGCTCGTGACTTATTCTATATAGACATACAACACTTCAACGCGCTCCATAACCACATAGAAAAGGCCAACGCAAACTCCTCAACGCTTACAGCTATGCCATCGCAAATAATAAAGCAATGGAAAAATCAAATATGATATGACATAGAGAAATAATCAATATGACATAAAGTAAAAAGAAATATAATATAACATCGGGAAATGAGAAATATGGTGTAAAGTAATGAAATATATGGTATAAAAGTAAAGCGATATATGATATAGAGTAAAGCGGTATATGATATAGAGTAAAGAAATATATGGTATAAAAGTAATGGAATATATGATATAGAGTAAAGCGGTATATGCTATGACATTGGCAAATGCCAAATATGATATAGCGTAATGCCAAAGCAAAAGACTCACAGCTTCTATTGGCATTTCACCCACGAAACTAACGTCTTAACTCCCTTTAACTCCTTAACTCCTTAACTCCCCATAGAGCATCTCCCTTAACTCCCCTCAAAAAACAATGATAGAAATAAAACAACTCACCAAATCGTTTGGGGACAAGACGGTTCTCAGCAATATAGATGCAGTTTTTGAAACAGGCAAGACCAATTTGATTATCGGTCAGAGCGGTTCGGGTAAGACCGTACTGATGAAGACCCTCGTAGGATTGCTCGATCCAACGAGTGGCGACATCCTCTACGATGGACGCAACTTCGCGACAATGAGCAAGAAAGAGAAAGTCCACATGCGCCGCGAAATGGGCATGATATTCCAGGCGCCGCCCTTTTCGACCTCTTGTCGGTGCTGGAGAACGTATGTTTCCGCTCGACATGTTCTCTACGATGAACTATAACGAACGGGTGAAGCGTGCCAAGGACTGCCTGGCACGTGTCAATCTGGTTGACGCGGGTAACAAATTTCCGGGTGAAATATCAGGAGGTATGCAAAAGCGTGTGGCCATCGCTCGTGCCATCGTGCTCAACCCGAAGTATCTCTTCTGTGATGAGCCCAACTCTGGACTCGATCCGAAGACTTCGCTCGTGATCGATGAACTGCTCACGGGCATTACCAAAAGAATTTAATATGACCATAATCATTAATACCCATGACATGAATTCCGTCATGGGTATTGGGAAAATATCAGCTTTATTTATAAAGGACACAAAGAATGGCAGGGGCACTAAAGATAACGTAATGAACAGTACGAACGAGAAGCCTCAACGACCCTCGTCTTTGCGAACGACCTTTCCTGCAAAGTGAAAGAGGAACCTCACCTGATAGCTTATCGCATACTTACACACGTTCTTCACGCTGACCATCGGAACGACCACTTGTTCTTTCGTTCCATCCCCATACGTGAAGATAAGGACGCATCGGCCATGTGGTGGGTCGTATCGGCCACACCACCGGCCACGCTGACGGATTTGATGCCCTTGTGTTCCTTTCTCCTGCTGCTCTATAAACATTCTGGCTATTGATGATGAGTTGTCTCGCGATAGCTCGCTGGCAGCTCTGTGGGCTGGATGCAGACCGGCAACGAAACTGCCATAGTCGCCGTTCAGCAACTGTTCGTAATACACTGCCGTCTGGGCGGCAAGATCGGAATCAGCGGCCCGGAAGACGAATTGCCACAGGATGAAAGCCACAAGGCGATGAATAAGAATAAGATGCTTCTCATCAGAATACGGTTTGTTTTTATTATTTCTGACGGCAGAATGAAAATGTTGATGGGGCAACCGTGCATGCTCCAATTCTCACGTATTTTGTTCTCGAGGAAACGACGATAGTTCCTCCTTCACGTACTGCGGAAGGTTGGCATAAAATACGAAAGAAGGTATCTGCGTGTTGGTAACTGCGTGCAATACTTAATCTTAATGTACTTACCTTTTGACACTCTGCGGTGGAAAAGCCTCGATAAGTGGCAACATAACCTCATTGAGTTTGATGTTCCCACGTGTGTCTTGCGGTTTTGATAAACGTCTCTTTAGCCGTTTCAAGCACCTTTTGAAGATACTGTTGCTTGGTCATATGCGAAGCGAAAAATAATGGGGAAGTCTACAAATGGAGCCATACGATTGCGGATGATGGCCCTCGAAGGTATCAATGACTTTCTGCGACTTCTCTTCTACCAAATCCCACTTGTTGACAACGACTACCAAACTCTTATTATTCTTCTGTATAAGTTGGAAGATGTTCATATCCTGCGCTCTCGATACCCTCGGGTAGCGTCAATCATCAGGATGCACACAGTCGCCATTCTCAATCGCTACGAATAGAACGCATGACGCTGTAGAACCTCTAGCCTTCCGACACCCTTTGTTCTTACGGGCGAATACCGGCCGTGTCGACCAGATAATCGAACCGAACTTATCGTAACGGGTATAGATACTGTCACGGGTAGTGCCGGCTATCTCGGTCACGATGTTACGATCTTCACCAATGAAAGCATTGATAATGTTGCTCTGGGCTGACATTAGGGGCGACCAACGACAGCAAAACGAGGAAATCATCTTCGACTTCCTCCTTGTTTTCGCAGGCAATTTATCAAGAACCAGATCAAGCATTCGCCCGTGCCACGCCTGTGGCTGCACTAATACAAATTGGTTCGCCCAAACCTAACTTGCAAATTCGGCAGCTTCGAGTAGTTTGCATCTATTGTCAACCCTTGATTGGCTAAGGGACAACAGGCAGTTTTCCGTATCACGCAGTATGAGCGCCAGCATCCTCGTCCCAATCCTGTAAGTCCTGTCTCATGACGTCTACCAAAAAGAGCACCAAGTCGGCTTTCTTCGGTAGCAACGATAACCTGTTTGGTGAATGGCGTCTCAAAATCTCGTCAGAATTGACTACCCATCCCTCCGGTATCAACAACGGAAAATTCACGCCGTTCCATTGGCATTTGCCATAATGACGGTCGCGGTGGTGCTGAGCGGTATCGCTAACGATGGCGCGACGAGACTGCTGTCAGTCGATTAAAGAGTGTTGATTTACCCACATTGAAGCGACCAACGATTGCAACCAAATTGTCTGCCATAAATGTTGTTTAATTTCTAGTTACATTCTTCGGCCTCCTCTTGGACGGAGTATGCCCTCTTTCTATTCAGGGCCAAATAAAAATACAAATAAAAATATATTTATAATCTTCATCTTTCACACTTCATTCTTTTGAGGAAAGAAGGAGACTTTAAATTTTCTTTGTCTGGTTGCTACACGAAACTGGTCAGTTCTCGTTGCGAGGAACGCCAATCCTTATCTACCTTTTACGAACATACTTCGAGGAAAAATTGTCTTATCAAAGAACTTCTCATGCCTTACTGAGCCTCACTACTTACTTTCTTTAGAGCTACACCTGATGGCTAATGATAATCTCCTTTCTGCGAATCACGCTCCACATAAATAATGGCATTGATATGGATTTTTCTTATCGTCTCCTTGCACGTTCTACAACGACCCTCTACCGAATAAGGAATCTCTTTGTCATAATAGCGTAAAATCTTTTCACAGGATGATTTTCGACACGAAGAATTTTAGCAGGTTTGTTTTGGTCAGTTGCTCCTTATCGAAGTAAGCCGGTGACTTTGGCAGCGAAGTTCTTTGAATACGCTTTCATCAGCATATCTGTGCCAAATTGTTCTTGGCCGAAATGGTAGAATTCGGCATTGGGCAACAGTTTGTGCCATTGCGACGATATTGCCTTAACTCCCTTCTGATTACTTTCGTCAATCTTGTTGATAAGTAACAATAGGTATCGTCATCTGCTGCACCTTTTCTAAAAAGTCGAGATTCTTTTCTGCATTTTCAACCACATCAGTCACGTGAGAAGAATATCGGCATCAGCATCAAAGCCGACTCTTGAAAAGCCAACATCATTTCCTGCATCTTGTAATTGAGGCTGCAAGACACCGAGTATCAGAGACATACAATCTGCATATCATCCGTATTCACGATTCCCATGATTACGATGACGGAAGTCGTCTGCGCCTTTAAACGTGGCTATGCTGATACGCTCGCCAACAAGTTGGTTCGCTCAGCGTACTTTTACCACGGTAGGTTTCTACGATGTTCCGGCCTGCACGCGGCCATATGTTTGAATGTAAACACGCATCGTCTTACAACAATAAGAAGATGCGTTTCTTATTATATAAATCGTTTCTCTATTCTGCCACTTCCAACGTCATAGCCAACGGAATCGCTGGCTCCATTGACAAACTCTCGCGCCAGCGTGAACAACAGGTTATCACCCTTCTTCAGATCTTTTTCAATCCCAAAAGAACGAGGTGGCATACAGGCCGCGCCTGTATTACCATAGCGCTGAATATTGACGAAGTACCTGTTCCATCGGCACATTTCCTACGCGTTTAGCTACCGCCTCAATAATGCGGGTGCCTGATGAGGATTCATAATCAACGTCTTCACCGTCAGATTATTACGTTTCAGCAATTCCAAGCAATCGTTCCCTCATGGCCGTCACGGCATAGCGAAACACCAATGCCCTCTTACGATACCGTAAATGCATACGATGGTCTGTCGAATGGTGGGAAGCCGAGACACAGAACCACCCGCCTTTACATGTAGGAAAGGAAGTCCCTTACCATCAGTACGATGAATAGAGTCAACCAAACCGACACTTTTCCTCCTCGTTCCTTCTACCATAATCTGCATTCGGCACCATCGCCGAAAAGCGGACGTGTAGCACGATCCTGATAATCAGTAAATCGATCACCTTATCAGCTCCCTATTACAATAATACGCTTTATGGCGTAGACCGCTCTGGACCATGGCTACGCTACATCAAGAGCATACATAGCTGGCCACGGCATGCTGCTGCAGTCAATGCGAAAGCAGTATCTTTGTGCGAGTCGGCCTAGTACGATAGAAGCAGTCGGCTGGACGAACATAATCGGGCGTAGTCGTGGCTGCCGATAAGCGCGCGTCAATACTATCCGGACCCGCCTGTCTTCTCTCATCAGACGCATGCCGCCTTTGCGGAAAAGCCATATAAGAAGCGCACCCAAACCTTCTTCGGTCAGAATACGGCGCTCCTTGATTCCTGTACGGGTAACGATCCATCTCATCATCATTGGTGTCAACCATTCTCGATAATTCCTCATTATTGAGAACATAATCGAGAACATATCCAGCGACACCTAGCATGAGTAGCGTTAATTTTTCGTATTCAGCAGTTTCCTTACCACAGACCTTGCTCTAATAATACGCCCGCAAGTGCAAACCGTATGATATACAGTAGTTAGCGCCACAATTGGGGCAAACTGCCAATGTTGGAAGCTTACTGCCTATCATCGCGTTTCTTCTCTGAGCGTACAGGTCTTCGATTGCCTTCTTTAGGATGTGCCATACTTTAATTTTAACTTATTTCTTTCTTTATTTTAAAGCTCAGAGGAGGCTTCCCAGCGTGGATCTATTGTCTCTACTGCCACTACTTCGGGTAGCCATATGCTCTTCGGAGCATCTTCACCATAGCAGGCTCGCAATCCAAGTGCATGCACAAAGCATGATAGGAATAATGAGACTTATATAGATTCATATAGATGAACCATGACACGTCTACACTCCTTTATCTTCCAGACTGTACAACGGGTTCATCATCCTCTCGTTGTTCCTCTCCAAATCCTTGACAGCAAAGGCTGTCGTCAGCCATATAGACTGTTCCATATCGTCTAAACGACTTGTCAGACGGTATATGTACGTAGCCCTCATGCACGTCAAATTCAAAGCATGACGCCACACGTCGGACAGACAAGTTCACATGCAACGTACCTCGACGAGACTTCCGAAAGCTTCAATCGCCTCATGAATCATCAAGTTTAAAACTGCAAACAAGCTTTCCTTCTTGCAGTGCTTTCAAATCAATCTTAAAGCTCTTAAATCGCACATTTGGCAACAAATTGTATACTGTTTCCGGGCTGCAGTTACTAAAACTGTGCTAATAAACAAAAGAGCGTTTATTTTTAAAACCTATGGACTGTGAATGTCAGCCTCTATTTCATCTTCCACTCAGACAAAAGCAGATATGTAACTTTAGACCATTTTATGGAAAGCTTGTTCAGAAAAACATATACTTTGAACAAACCTTACTTGCGAAGAGATATTCTAGCAGTAGCTGATGCCTTCCTCCTTCCGACCAGTCACCCATATACACGCCCATGGTGATGTTTCTACGATACGCTGTAAGACTCAATCCCAGTCCCCAACCACGCTGCTTTCGTTGTAAATCCAGGCGAAAAGACATGCTTCACTGTTCTCCTAATTCCTCCTCCAGTATCCCACATCGACAAAAATACACTCAGCTCTGTTCTTTACGGCTGTTGTTAGCAACCTTACAACCATCGGCCTCTCCTAGCTTGCATCAACGGCATTTCTGTAGCCAAATTCTCTTAAAAGCCCACTCAAATAAGGGGCGATCATGATATCTAACATCTGCCAGAAAGACACGATATAAGCCATCTTAAATATGCTTGGGAGCACGCGGTTACTTATAATCACCATTACCTGTATAATTTCTATCAGCCTACATGGTTCCACTTCCGGCACAGAAACCTGGTTTTAGAAAAACGGTCTGGCCACAGCTGCAAACATCGACATCATTTTCCGCCTATCTGATAGAATGAGAGTCTACTCCTATCAGTTTCTTTCAATATCTCTAACCGCGCATCAAACTTGGAAATAGGCGTCTAACTCGATGAGCGGTTTCACGCGAAAGTCCCAGCCACACTCGATCTTGCCTCAGCTCTCTTTAAAATGACAAGTGCAAAGAGCGCGACTAGCATAACACAATAACAACGAAGTAGTTGTACATACGGACACACCGTTATTTGACTGCAACAAAGATGATTCTCCGCAGCATACATCAACATAATCAGCATGTCGTCATGTAATGAGAATCTGCTACCTGCAGACTTCAATCCGAATGAAGTTACCTCTATCTTTAAATTCCTTTCCCGCCCTCGAGCACGAGCATAATACTATCAGAACCTGCGTCACTTAGATATATCCATGGCACGCCATCACAGCCTCCCCACGTTGATTTTGAGCACCACTGGGTCGTTGTGTGATTTTGGCGACAACCTTCAGGACTAAGTTTAAATCCGTATGCTCATCGGCAAGATTAAGCACGACATAGCTTCACCCCACACCCTCCATACGCATTCTCTCCCTCTTTTGGCCAGATCTCTGCCAAAATGAGAAAGTACTAATGAGAATAATGGATATCAACACGGCCGCCAATACCAGCGCAACCTTGATATAGCGAGCGATTAACCCATCACTCATGTCGTAGCGCAATATAACATAGAAAATTATACCGTAGCCACAACATATCACTTTCAAGCAGAGAGGAATAGGCCAAAACGATGAGCACAGAGAGAGACCTCCGGCATCCGTAACCAAGGCTCTTAAATTAAAGAAGGCGGCGACCTACTCTCCACATTGCATTGCAGTACACCATCGGCGCAGGCGACCGCATAACGTTCTGTTCGGAATGGAAGAGGTGGGGACCCTGCCGCAATAACCACAAGGTTGAATATCGCACACAAGCAAAAACTAAAATAAACGTCAGCCAATACTAAAAAGAACAACTAAAAGCATAGAGACAGAACCTTCGAAAGCCTCGGGCAATTAGTAGATACTCGGCTTTGACATCGCTGTCTTTACACCTGCACCCTATCAACGTCGTCTCGGGACGACCCTCAAGGGAGTTCTAATCTTGCGGCCGGCTTCGCGCTTAGATGCTTTCAGCGCTTATCCAATCCAGACTCAGATACCCGGCGGTGCTGGCGGAACAACCGGTAAACCGGAGGTCTGTCCACCAACGGTCCTCTCGTGCTAGTGTCAGAACCACGCAAAAGCTCACCTACGCCCACGATGAGATAGAGACCGGAACTGTCTCACGACGTTTCTGAACAGCCTCGCGTGCCGCTTTAATGGTGCGAACAGCCCAACCCTTTTGGGACCTTCTCCAGCCCCAGGGATGTGACGAGCTTTGCGACATCGAGGTGCCAAACCACCCTGCTCGATATGAGCTCTTGGGGGATCAGCCTGTTATCGAGACCTTTTATCCGCTGAGCGATGCAGTTTCCATACACTTGCACCGGATCACTGTGCCCTCAGCTCGCCTGCCTCGGGCATGTCTGCACTCCCAGTCAAGCGCCCTTATGCCATTGCACTCTATAAGGCGTTGCAATCGGCCCGAAGAATTTGTGAAGCCTCCGTTGCGCTGGAGGCGAGCCACCCCAGTCAAAACTACCCACAAGCGAGTGTCCGCGCAAACGGCGCGTTGAGACCTCCAGACAGCCAAAGGGCCGTATGGCAGGATGCTCCACGGATGCTGGCTGCCGCACCCACTTCAAAGCCTCCGGCCTATCCTACACATCAGATGACCCAAGGTCCAATGCTAAGCTGTAGTAAAAGGTTCACGTCTTTTCGTCCCATCGCGGGTAATCGGCATCTTCACCGATACTACAATTTTCACCGAGATCGCGATTGGGACAGCGTCCAGATCGGCTTTACACCATTCGATGCGTCGGAACTACCCGGACACGAATTTCGCTACCTTTAGGACCGTTATAGTTACGGGCCGCCGTTTGCGGGCTTCGATTCAATGCTTTCAGAAATGGTGACATCTCCTGCTAACCTTCCGGCACCGGGCAGGTGTCAGGCTGTATACATCATCTTTCGGAGTGAGCACAGCCTGTGTTTTTGCTAAACAGTTGCCTGGACCGGATTCTCTGCGCCTTCAGGAGGAAGACCCCTCATCCCGAAGTTACGTAGGGTCGTGTGCCTAGTTCCTTAACCATGAATCTCTCAACAGACCTTGGTATGTCTTGCTACCCGACTACGTGTCCGTTTACTTTGGGTACAAAATTCAAAAGAGATATGCTTAGCGGATTTTCTTGGAAGTATGAGTTACCGGCACTACAGAATCCTTCCGAGGAAGGTTCCATACCATCAGGTTTTCGGCTCTCGTCCCGGATTTGCGGGAGAAAATCAACACCTGGCTACCCTTCAACGGACCATTCTAAATGTCAGTCCGCGGCCGTGTCACTGCTCCGTCCTCCACATCGCTCCTAGCGGCAGTCACGGAATATTAACCGTGTCTCAAGCATCGCCTACGCCATTCGGCTTGAGACTTAGGACCCGGCTGACGATGATTGACATTGCTCCGGGAAACCTTAGTCTTACGGCGAGGGGAATCTTGCCTTTATCGTTACTTATACTCCACATTTGCGTTTCACGCGCTCCAGGATCAGTTATCTTCACCATTTCTGCGCGCGGATGCTCCCTCACCGATGCTTTTTATATGCAATGCTGTCCTGGCGTCTTCGGTTTCTGTCTTATGCCGATTATTATCCATGCCCGGACCCTCGACTGGTGAGCTGTTACGCACTACTGTGAATGAATGGCTGCTTCCAAGCCAACATCCACTAGCTGTCATAGGGACCCGAACTTCGTTAGACTAACTTGGGCAGAAATTAGGGACCTGAGACGGCGGTCTGGATTCTTCTCCTCTCGAAAGGACGGACCTTAGCACCCGCCCCTTACTGCACATATGCTGCCGCATGAGCATTCGGAGTTCGTCAGGACTTGATGAGGCGTGGTGAAGCCCTCGCACATCCTATCGGTCGCCTCTACCTCTCAGAATCTATGCACGCGGCACCTAAATGCCTTTCGGGAGTACGAGCTATCTTCCAAGAAGTTTGATTGGCCTTTCCTCCCTGCACCAACTCATCGGGAAGCTTTTCAACGCCTATCCGTGCGGTCCTCCATTCCGTGCGTTACCGGAACTTCCAACCTGGTCAAAGTGTAGATCACTCGTTTCCGTCTACCCCTCGACTATACCTTCTATTAAGGCTCGCTTTCACTACGGCTCGACAAAGCCCTTAACCTAGCCGAGATGCAGGTAACTCGTGGGTTCATTATGCAAAGGCACGCCGTCACTGCAGCAGCTCCGACCGCTTGTAGGCGGATGGTTTCCAGGTACATTTCACTCTTCTAATAGAAAGTGCTTTTCACCTTTCCTCACGGTACTCGTTCATCATCGGTCTCACAGGAGTATTTAGCCTGACCGGACGGGCCCGGCAGATTCAGCGCAGAGTACTCGTGTTCCGCGTTATTACTCAGGATATGCCCGCTATGGCTCATTGTGCTTCACATGCGGGATTATCACCCTCATGATTCTACTCTTCCAGAAAATTCTGTTCACACGTTGAGTACAATAACGCGGTCCCACAGCTGACGGCGCGTTGCCACGTCATCGGTTTGGGCTATTCGGTCGCTCGCCACTGCACAGGAATCGTTGTTATTTTCTTTCCCTCCGGGTACTAGCATGTTTCAGTTCCCGGGTTAGCTCACACTAAAGCCTAGGTGACCGTTCTTCAAACAGCCGGGTTGTCCCATTCGGAAATCCCGCGGATCAAAGTTTGCGCCTGCCGCGGCTTATCGCGGCTTATCCGTCCTTCTACATCGCCTCTGTGACCTAGGCGTCCGCCATCCGCCATAATTACTTTCTTCTTGATTACTCATACTTTTAGCTGTTGTCGTAAAATTAAAAGCAAAATTCGCTCTAAGGTATAAGTCTTGAACCAGTTTACTTTACGGTCTTGCTTGTATATTGTCCAAAGATCGAAAGAAAGGTAAAGTAAAGGGTACGAAAGTAGGCGCTCTTAGCCCTTATTTTCCTGATGTGGAGAATAGTTCGAACCGTTGACCTAGCGCAAAAACCGTTGCTCTAACCAACTGAGCGCTAATCCCCAAAGGGATAAAAAAGTAGTCTGACGCTTAAGGCCTGAACACATTGCTGGGGCTGTGGTCAGTGAACACTGCACATTGCGCTAACGTGCCTGTGTGGTCAAACAGACTTGAACTGCCGATGCTCCACAGTATCGTTAGCGGCCTCTAACCAACTGAGCTATAGGACTGTCTCGGTTGGTTGTCTGTGTCCAAGACCTGGGCGCGACTGCGATGCCCACTTCCTTTTCTCTTTATCGAAAAAACAGATTTGAACTACAAGAAGAAAGTTACTCGATAAACAATCATCAGTCAGGCTGACAGTATCTCTCAAACTTCTCAGCTGTTTTGATCAAAAGACATCAGCGCTCATAAACGTCTCTACCAAGAAGGTGTTCAGCCACCGCACCTTCAATGCAGCTTATTACGACTTAGCCCCAATCACCAGCAGTTTGCTAGGCCGTGATCCTTACGGTCACGGACTTCGACTTTAACTTTCGTAAGCTTGACGGGCGGTGTGGCTGAAGGCCAGGAACGTATTCACCGCGCCATGGCTGATGCGCGTTACTGGCAGTCAGCTGGTAGTCGGGTTGAACCCCAGTCCGAACTGGGACCGGATTTAAAAGATTAGATCGCATTTGCATACGACCGACCTTCTACTTGCCGGCCATTGTAGCACGTAGTAGCCCCGGACGTAAGGGTGCGTGCTGATTTGACGTCATCCCACCTTCCTCACCTTACGGCGGCAGTATCTACAGGTGCCCGGCATTGCCGTTGCGCTATGAAAAGGGGTTGCGCTCGTTATGGCACTTAAGCCGACACCTCACGGCGCAAACTGACGACAACCGTACGGCGCAACCACAGGGGGCCCGAAGAGACATCACCATCTCTGGATCTTTTCCTCTGCAATTCCAAGCCGGGTGGTTCCTGTATCAATAAATTAAACCACGTATTCCTCCGCATGCGGGCCCCGTCAATTCTTTGAGGTTTCACCGTTGCCGGCGTATCCCAGGTGGGATGTGGCAATGCTTTCCGCTTGATTCCCTCATTTCAAAGGAGCAGGCATCCATCGTTCACCGTGCGGACTACCGGGTGTCTAATCCTGTTTGATACCTTGCCTCGAGCTCTGGCGGATTTAACTCCGCAAATGCCAATCAGGTTCTTCATTGATATCTGGCATTTCCTTCACCTGATTCGCCTGCGTTGCGCACCTCAATCAGACCAGTTCGCGCTTTACCAGTCGAACGTTGAGCGTCTGCATTTCACAACACGCTTAATCCCGTACCGCTCCACTGACCCAACCGTCCGGACGCCAGGACCTTCCCGTATACCGCAGCTGCTGGCACAGTCCTTATTCAGCGGTACCCTGCAAACCAGATGCCGTATTCTTTATCCCCATAAAAAGCAGTTTACCCGCGGGCATCATCCTGCCGCTACTTGGCTGGTTTCTGAACTTCCGTCCATTAATATTCTCACTGCACCCTCCATGGAATTGGACCGTCTCAGTTCCAATGTGGGACGCATCTCAGAACCCTACTGATCTGTTGCGGTAGGCCATTACCCCGCCGACGCAAGCTGATCGTTTTGTCCACATCCATAGCAAAACAAATCTTTGTTCCACATCTGATGTGTCAGCGAAACCATGGGTATTGGTCTACCTTTAAACGGTTATTCTCTCTCCGGTTGTAGGTTGGATGCGTTACTCACCCATTAGCAGTCGCCATCAGGTTTGCAAAGCAAACCTCATGATGCCCTCGACTTGCATGTGTTAGCCTGTAGCGTTCTGTCCTGACAGGATCACTCTCAAAATAGTTGAAAGGTAAAACCAATAAAAAGTAAAGGTAAAAACTCTATACTTCACCGCCTGCTGAATAAATCTGTTCGAACAGCATCGCTGTTGAAGTCAAAGAAAACCTTCTATTGTCTATATTGACAGGTCGTTTCTTTAAGTACAACAAAATCATAAAACAACATATTATAATAGTACTTGCTTCCTTTACTACTTCTCTGTTTATGTAAATCTATTCAAAATCTCGCTTTCTTTTGTGGCGTCAGTCTTATGACCAAGACTTACCACTTGTACTATCAGAAAGGTTGGTCTCAAATACATAGTGAGTCTTTCTGAATGCGTTCACAAGGTATTCTTTCACAAACCTCAAGTAACAAAGAAAATTTCAAAAAAGTTGAATAACAACAGCCTAACTGCTGTCTAGTAGTATTGTAGTTGACCAAATTCCATACTTCCATGAACAATCTCTTTCATGCTTATTGTGGGAGTTAGAGGCTTGGTTTTTCAATGTGCAGGTGCCTACTGAGGATAGTCCTTTGAAAATCATGTTGTTTAATTTTACCAGACAACCAATATTTGCATTTCTCTTTTAGTAGTAGCTGTCTTTTGCTTTAGGTATCTGGGATAGATAGATTTTCCTTGTCTCACCCTCCTTTTATCCTTCCTGGAACTCCCTCCCCTTTTACTTCCCTTCGGTCAGTGACCGTTGGTTTGGGAGGGGTTTCTAAACGAAACTTATAAAAGGCATGCCGGGGACGTTGCCGAACAACAGCTCATCTGTAACCGCCCTTGCGGTAGGAGCGCTCACGGTTGCCCATCATCGAAGGTCGACGTGTATCGCTGGTCCCCACTGTCATGGAAGCATGCCGACATTAATGTTGGCCGACATAACGCCCAGTTGATGACGTACGCCACCCAGGTGGGCCGTTAGAAATAATTTGCGTCCAGCAGCGTGGGGAAGTCTGAGATACGAGACCAGATTCATGACCTCTATCGCTGTAATCAGTTTCCGTCTCTACTGAGTGTTGGGGTTGAATCCGCTTTGCTTTCTTAAAGCCACATACCACCTTTATATAGGGTACTTGTGGTTTGTCCATAATTCATCTTTATCCCGGCGTGGTTCGCGCTGCAGCATCTGTATCATCTCATTCACGTTGGGAAGGTCTTTACATGATGTGTGGGTTGCTTCTCATCTCCGCCAGTAGATGCTTCGTTGTAATGGTCACTGTCTTTTGCGGCGTCGTTGGAAGTTGCGCCCGGACAAAATTATGAATGAGTGTTGGCTGGCTGCACCTTTGTTCCATTCGTGTCCTTCAATAATGTTCTGAGCATCCACATGTAATATTGATTAGCCATCAGCAATCATGCGGATTAAGATTAGCAGTGATATAATACTTGATGTTCTGGTCGTAGGTTGCTGATGCTAATGCGGTTATTGTTCCCTCTACTCTTGTTGCAATGTCCTTCCCATGGCATATCTTAGTATGTGAGTTCCTGGCTTTGGCCGACGTAAGCACCATTGGTAGCTGCGCTTCAGTAGCGTTATTGGTTAAAGAAGCCGTGGCATATGTTCCGCACAAGTGTTAAACGGTAATTCTTACCTGCCTGTGCCTGTGAGTTCGCCTGTTGCTGGGTTGAAGCGTAGTACTGGTAATGTCGTTGTCAATTTTGCCTCTACGTTAAGTAACAGTTATACAGGCTGTTGACTGTGGCTACCTTGTGAATTGATGTAAAGCAAAACCTTTCTTGCATTTCAGCCATACAGCGTCTATACCAATCGCCAGATACCAAATGACAGTGTTGGCTCTGCTGGATCTGGTTGCGTGATCAATAATTCTGGTTATATTCTAGGTATCATTATATGGTTATTAGTCTTGTAAACTTGGTGCTTCCAGACTTAAGCTGTATCTTTCTGTTGGAGCATTACGACTTTGCTTTATGGTATCGTCTTTGCTTAAATCTCTGCTTCAGCTAAGCGCATTGCTTTCCATGGAGGTCACGGTTCTCGTTGCAATTTGAAGATGGTAAAATTTTAACTGTTATCTGTTTCCATTAGGATTTTGTGCTATATCTCATTAGCTTCAAGAAGCAAAAGCAAGCAATACCGAACCCCACAAATTTCCAGGGACTTTAAACGTGGTGCAGAATGAATGTTGTGTCGTGTTTTCGTTATTCTTTTAGTCTATGCTGTTAGTCTTTCCCATGATGGGGTTTCAAATCTTCATTCATCAAATCGATACCGCTATCTCTGATATACCACCTGGTTGTTTTTGGTTGTGTTGACCATGAGGCTGCCATCAGGTGTGGTTGGTGAGCAGTTATATGCATGCTGGTGGAATAACTTCTTTGCTCATTGCTAATTAAAATAATTATTGTTCATTGTTTTGTTGAGTGGTTTAAAGACAAAAAAAGCGAACGAAATAAAGAAAAATCTTTGTTTATAAGAGTTTAGCACGCTAACGTATGAGAAGAAAAATGTCTTATTAGACCTTCGTGCAGTGTGTGTGTGTGCAGCAAATTATTTGGATTATTTAAGATGGTAAAAAGTTGCAATTGAAGTTACTTCAATTCACTTGATGTTTTATAATTGTTTGCATGGTATAACAATCAATAATATTGACCTATCTGTCTTTCTCATATAAATATAAAATATAATATCAATATCATTCATTTAATCAACTTTTATTCCTCAAAATAAATGCTCATCTCAAATCTCAAAATATAATATCAATAATAATGTATCTTCGTTTACCCAAAATCATAATATGATATATAATATCCTTTGATATTGTTTCATCATCTATTCTTTATAGCTTATAAACTTTTGAGAAAACATACTAGTCACCGAAAACATAAATCATTGATAAACTATTTCATATTTTTAAAAAATAAATGAATATCAACCAATAACCTGTGAATAATTCAAAGGATTGTGCAGGCAAGTCAGTAACAAGTGCAATTTACGATCTTTGTTTCATGGCATTCTATCAGAATGGGGTTGTTTTGATGATAACAATTAATCCTTGTTTGAACAATATTAGACCATATACATAACTTTATAGCCTTCCATCTACTAAATTATATTCTTATTAATATGTGGCGCAAGCGTAATAGCGCGGTTCATCACGTTCAATTTCTGTGTTGTTTTCTGTATATGACGATTCATTGGTACTTCGTCATTCTTGACAAAGAGAGTAAGCATATGCCGTGGGACTGCCGTATTTGGACACGAATTAGCATAAATCATCCTATATAACACAAACCATTCAGTCGCTGCTGATATCGGTAAAATCATACCTTGACGCAGTTTTTGATAACTTGAATAAATGACATTCATCGCGCCTCGTTTTCTGCAATAAAATCGATGGTATCAATATCGCTGCTATCATGCATTAACGATTAACCATCATCGAGCAGACGTGACTCAATAACGAATACTTTTCTTACTGATTGGAAAAAATACGGCGGCGAGTTTGTGGCTGGCTTTATCATATTCATGGAAATCAATCAATCATCAGACGCCCCGAGCCAATAAAACCTTGCGGACTGTCAGCCGATCCCAGCGCCACGAATACCTGCAAACTTTTATGAACCGGTGGGCGCATTAAACTACCTTTTTGCTAAAGCTAAATGCTGAATCAGTATCAGGCCGCTCAATTTCTTCCGGTCAAAGGGTGTGTGTGGCGTGCTTGGTCTCCA
>BNJT01001042.1_pt1 | contig 74368 bp, 139 predicted proteins | sample 8540491 | NCBI WGS metagenome assembly BNJT01 (sample SAMD00202455, study PRJDB9452) | human saliva metagenome | host: Homo sapiens | reverse complement strand
CTGGTGGAACACTGCCATTTCCGAGACCCAGACCAGCCACACCTCCTCGGAGGGCAACCGGCTACGCCCCCGACATGCGCATCGACCTGACGGGGGCCGGGCGGTGTTCGTGGACTCGAAGGTGCCCCTCAGCCGTGCTGGAGGCCTGCCAGGCCGAGGATGAGGAGGAACGCGCCGCGCACCTGCGGCGCTTCGTCAGACACGTCCGCACCACATCGACCAGCTCTCCGCCAAGGAGTATTGGGCCCTCGACGCCGGCAGTCCTGAGTTCGTGCGTGTTGTTCTCGGCAGCGACGAGTTCTACCGCCTCGCCCTGGAACAGCAACCCACCCGCACGAATACACGCCGCCGCCCGTCGGATCACCCTGGCGGGTCCGGGCCTGCTGATCCCGCTGCAGATCACTTCCCACCGCTGGCGGCAGTCGCGGCTGGCGGACTCGGCGACGAGGATCAGCGCGCTCGGACGCGAGCTGTACTCCCGGCTGGCGACCCTGGATCGCACTTCGAGAAGTTGGGGGCGTCCATCAACGGCACTGTCAAGAACTACAACGCCGCCATGGGCACGCTGGAATCGCGGGTGCTGGTCTCGGCGCGACGATTCCGGGCGTTGGACGTCTCCATGGACGAGCTGCCGCACCTGAGCCCCGTCGATGAGGTTCGGGCCCCCGTCGCCCCGAGCTGACGGCTCCTCCGGAGGCGGGGTGAAAGGTCTCATCAACGACGGTTCCCTGCCCCGGGCCGGTGCGCCGGCCTCACGGTCGGCTCACCCAGCTGGGACGAACACCACGCCCCTGTCCCCGCGCCCCAGGGATCTGCGAGCAGATACGCGGCACCCTGGGAGCGATCAGGCACGGCACCTCACAGGTGATGGTGCCCATCAGGTCGGCGAGTTCTTCCACGGTGATCTGCTCGTCGCCCTGACGTCCGAGCAGCACCACCTCGTCGCCCACCGCGACCTGCGGGTCGTCGGGGCCGAGATCGATCATCGTCTCGATCCATGCACCCGACCCGCGATCGGGCAGGAACGCCCGCCCACCAGCATGCGACCCCGGTTGCCGAACAGTCGCGAGTAGCCGTCGCCGTACCCGACGGGGACGGTGGCGATCCACGTGTCGCGCGGGGCAGTCCATGTGCGACCGTATCCAACGGTTTCCCTTGGGGACGCGTTTGAGGAACGAGATCCGCGACGTCCAGGTGACTGCGGGGCTCAAGCCCTCCCACGCGGTGGACGAGTCGGCCCGGTAGCCGGTAGGCGATGATCCCGGGGCGGATCAGGCTGGTGCCAGTCGTCGCCGAGCACCGCCCCGGAGTTCCCGGCGTGGGATGAGGGGGATCACCCGACGGCTTTGCGGATCTCGTCGACGACGGCAATGAACCGGGCGAGCTGGTCCGTGGTGAATTCCTCACCTTCGGGGCAGTCGCTGATCAGCAGGTGGTGAACACACCCTCGAGGACCAGGTTGGGGCTTTCCTTGATCTGTGTTGCCAAGGCGACGGCATCGCCGGGATGGACACCGACACGTCGCATGCCGGTGTCGATCTTCAGGTGCACGGGGTGGCGGACATCTGCGCGTTCGGCGGCCTCCTGAGCCGCATTCACACCCGCAGCATCACCCACGGAAATGGTCAGGCGCGCGGCGATGGCGCGATCCAGCCCTCCGGGAAACAGGGCGAGAATTTCAGGGCGGAAGCCTCGACACCCCCGCTCGGAGCTCGCTCGGCCTCGACACCTCTGCCACGCCGAGCCACTGGGCGGAACCCACGGATTCGACGTGCCGGGCGACGGGAACTATCCCGTGCCCATAGGCGTTGGCCTTGACAGGAAGGAGGACTGCACGACCAGGGTTGCGTTCGCTCGCCAGAGCAAGATTCGCGTCGATGGCGGCCAGGTCTACGTTGAACTGGGAAGGACACATGACCCCATTCTGGCGCACATAGCGAGACCGCGGGATGGCGGTGCCCGTTTCGAGTGGCAGAATGGCCCCCATGTCGAACAATCCAGTGGACCGGCGCCCAGGATTGGAACGCCCAGCCCCAGCAGTCGAACGCCCAGGAATGGAACGCGCAGTCGGCCCAGGATTGGAACGCATCTGCGCAACAGCCCGCCCAGGATTGGGGGGCGCAGTCTCAGGATCAGACCACCATCCAGCCTGCAGCCCAGGAATGGAACGCACCTGCACAGGACCAAACCTCCGTGACCGGGGCTCAGGATTGGAACGCTCAGCCCCAGCAATCCGCTCCCGGAGTGGGGTGCCGGCACCCCGGGCCAGGAGAACACAGCCCAGCAGAACATGCAGGACTGGAACCAGCAGGCGGCCTGGGGCGCTGCCCAGCAGTCGTCGCAGCCCCAGCAGCAGTGGGGCGGTCAGCAGCAGGCCGCTGCTCACGGTGGCCAGCAGCAGTGTGGCTGGCAGCAGGCCCCATCCGGTCTTGGCGCGCTCTTGACCCCGGTTTCAGGGCAGTGCGCTCAAGAACGGCATCGGCACCGTCTCACCTGGTGACCGTGATCTGTTTGCAGTCTTCGCCTCTTCGAGCTCGTCTCTGGCATCGGTCTCAACTCCGGCCAATACGGTGGAAATGTCTTTCTCATCCTCCGCGCCCTGTTCGTTCCGGTGGCGTTGGCCTTCGTGGGTATCACCCTGTCCCGCGCCTTCCTGGAGGGGATGGCCGCCTTGGTCAAGAAGAACGACGACACCCAGGAGTACACCTCCCCACGAACCATCAGGCCGGGCCCACAGCGGGCCCGGCCTTCTCAGCTGGGATCAGAACAGCAACGCCAGGGCGGGGTTCCGCGAGGATCTCGGCGACGTCGTGAGGAACCGGGAACCCTGTTCACCGTCGATGATCCGATGATCGAAGGAAACGGCCAGGGTGGTGACCCAGCGCGGCACGACCCTCTCCTCCGCACCGACACCCACCACCCAGGGCGGCGCTGAATGGCACCCATGCACAGGATCGCCGATTCGTCGCCGTTGATGATGGGGTTCCCGCATCAACCGAAGACACCGACGTTGGTGATGGTGAAGGTGCCTCCGCATAGTCGGGGAGCTGAAGCTTGCCGTCGCGGGAAACGGCAACGAGCTGGTTGAGGGCCCGGCACAGCTCCAGGAGGCTGAGGTCCCGCGCGGCCTTGATGTTGGGCACCATCAGTCCTCGCGGGTGGCGGCTGCGACACCGAGGTTCACGTCTCCGCGGTAGACGATCTCACGGTTCTCCTCGTCCCGAGGACGTGTTGAGGTCGGGGGTTACGACCAACGCCAAACACACCGCCTTCGCGTGAATCAACAGCGGCGAGACACGCACACCTCGCGAATTCCCGTCGTGCCCTGAGGGTCTCGACGAACTCCATCGTGCCGGTGACATCGGTGGTCAGCCACTCGGCAACGTGCACATGAGTGTTGACGGAACGCACCATCGCCTCGGCGGTGACCCTGCGCACCCCTGATGGGGAACGGTGGCGCTCCCCACGACCTCCGGACCGGTGACGACCCGAATCCGTGGCTTCGCGGTCCCGGATCCTGGAAACCAGCGGCGTCGTTGATGACCCTGCCCTGCGCAGGGCTCCTCCCGGCTCCCTCCCCGCAGCCCGGATCAGTTCGAGATCCACGCCGCCTCGACATCGGCGCGGGTGATGGTGCCTCCGACCCGGTTCCCGCGACCTTCCCGAGATCGACCCCGAGATCGCGCGCATACTTGTCAGCACCGGCGGTTTGGCCCGGTGCGGAGCTGCGGGTCGGAGGCCAGCACCAGCGTCGATTCGGTGGGTGCATCCTCGTCTCCGGCAACGGATCGCGACGGAACGGCGACGACCTCGACCCGTCGGATCCACGTCGTCAGGACGCCGCGACGGCTCACGAGGGCATAGCTCTCCCCCAACGCCTGACGAGCGGCCTCCGCATCCCGGTCGGTGGCGCTCCTGCGGCGGCGCCGCGACGTGGCAGTTTCATCGCGAGGCCCGTAGCCGACGAGGGTCGGGGCCCTCCCCATCACCCTCCACGCCGTCCTCGATCTCGACGATGGCGGTACGACCTCCACCGTGACCCCTCCGCCACCAGCAACGACGTCACGGTCCCGGCATAGGGCGAGGGCAGCTCCACCAGCGACTGGGTCTCGATCTCGACGAGCACGTCGTTGACCTCGATGTCCTGCCCGACGGTGACCCGCCAGGCGACGATCTCGGCCTCAGCGAGACCCTCACCGGGATCCGGAAGAAGGAACTGGCGTTTCATCATCACTCCTTTTCTCCCAGGCTCACCAGGCCAGGGAACGGTCGGAGGGCGTCGAGGATGCGGTCCGCCGACGGCGGAACTCGTCTTCCAGGCGCGACGGCGGGTAGGATGTCGTAGCCGGTGACGCGCAGCACCGGGGATTCCATGTCGCGAACAGCTCCTCGTGGAGGCGGGCGGGCGATCTCCGCGCCCAGCCCGAGGGGTGCGGGGGCCCTCGTGGACGACGATGGCGCGGCGGGTGCGGCGCACGGAGGCGGTCAGGCTCACCCAGTCGATGGGCGCGAGGGATCTGAGATCGACGACCTCCACCGACGTGCCCTCCTGGCGGCGACGGCGGCGGCGTCCGGGCAGGTGCGCACCATCGGCCCCCACGCGATCGAGGGTGGCGTCGTTCCCTCGCCGAGCGACAGCGGCCTGGTGCATGGGGATAGGTCGCTGCTCGGAGTCCACCCCTTGACGTGGTAGCGGCGTTTCGGTTCGAGGAAGATCACGGGATCCGGGGATGCGGACGGCCTGCTGAATCATCCAGTGGGGCGTCGTGCGGGCTGGAAGGTGACCACCTTCAACCCGGGGGTGTGGCAGAAGTACGCCTCGGGGGATTCGGAGGGTGCTCGACGGCTGATACGCCGCCGCCGTAGGGGATGCGCACCACCATCGGCATCGGCTGGCGCCCGGCGGTCGGGCGTGCGGTTTCGCGACCTGCGTGACGAGCTGATCGAGCGCAGACAAAACCGTCGAACTGGATCTCGGCGACCACACGGTAGCCGCGCTCGTCAAAACCGACGGCGGTGCCAATGATCCCGATTCCGCCAACGGCGAGTCGATGACCCGGTTGGTTCCGAACTCGGCCTGGAGGCCCCTCCGTGATGCGGAACACGCCACCGGTTTCCCGACGTCCTCGCCGGTGATCAGGACCTTCGGGTCAGCCTGGAGGGCGCGACGCAGGCCCAGGTTGATGGCCGTGGCGACGTCATGGTGCTCATGCCTGCTCCCCCGCTACCCATTCCAGCGTACTCACGTCGCCGCCTCCAGGGCGACTGGTAGGTTCTCCGGCAGTGGTGTATGGCGGCGCCGCTGAACAGTTCATCCATGGTCAGTATCCCGTCGATTTCGGGATGGCGGCGCGAATCTCGGCACCGCCGAAGTCGCGGGCGTCGGCGTCGAGGCAGCCAGCCGGGACATCCGTCGCACACCTTGCCGCTTTCAGGTGGGCGCAGACGGCGATGGCGCGACCAGCGCCAGCCAGTTTCCGCATCGAGGCGATGCCGGTGGGATCGTCGGAAGTGCGTGGACGCCCATCCGATGGGTGGGCCTCGATGAAAGTGAGCTCGCGTATGGGCGCTCTAGGGCCCAGCGGGTGACAGCGTGCTGCGGACGGCCAGCACGTCGCGTGCCGCGCACCTCAAACCCGAATCGCAGGCGCATAGGAACGCGGGATCCGCGACTGCAACGCGATGTAATCGGAGAGTCGCCCACTGGTTGTTCCCGGCAGAAAGAAGACGGACGCGTTGTGGCTGGCCGCGAACACGTGGGACTACGCTGCCGACGTCGCCCCGCGAGCTGGCTCCGTCGCCGTGGTAGGCGATCGCGGCGCTGCGTTGTCGCCGGCGTCCGTTGCCCGACGAGGCCCAGCCGCTCACGGTGCAGTTGCCATGTAGCCGGTGGCGTGGAGGTTTGCGCCGATGATGACCTGATGGTTGCGGAACCGGTCAAGCTGATCCGCCAGGCTCCGGCGTCGCACAGAATGGGGCCAGGATCTGGCTGGAAGGGCAGACCGAAGCCAGGAAGACGGCGTGTGCGTCCCGGTAGGTGGGGAAAGACGACGACGTCGGGTTTCCGAGGGCGTGCGGAGCCGACCTCCGCGCAGCCTCCTGACCGAGGGCAGGCGGCCTGACCAAGTCGCCGTGCCGCTGCTGTAGAGGCCGTGGCCTCGGTGTTTGAAAACGCCGCGCCATACGCCCGAAGGTCCTGAGCGTTCGGGTCATCGTCGTCGGTCGCCTTCGAAAAGCGAACTCCGGTTCTCGACGCGCCGCCCATCGAGCGTCAACCGCACCGCGTCGCCGGCCTGCTCTGCGCAAAACTCTGACGACCGTACTCACGGGCACGGTTCCTCCTGAATGTCGAAACCTCACGATCCTTCGCGGACGATTTGTCGGAGCCCACCCTCACCCGCGAACCTGCTCACGCCCACGCACACTGGCACGAGGGCGCACCCGTGTCGTCTTTTTGCTGACGGGAGTCGACGCGCGCCGCCCCGTTCACGGCATTGTTCGAAGTCGGGTCGGTGTAGGCGCGTCCCGATACGAGACGTCCCGACCTCTCCTTGCGACAAGCGTTGCAGGGCACCGGGGGCTTCTCTCGGTTGCCGGTCGGTACGGGCGGGAGTGCAGCTGGCGCACTGCGTCGCCGTTGAAGCGCGGGGAAAGACTGCTGACGTCGCGAGTGGAAGATTGTGCCCGCGGCGGTGAGCGGGTGTTGCCGGAGGTTTCCGGGCAGCAGGAGGGCCTGGCTGCCGGCCACGTTTTCCGGAGACCTCGAAGCCATCGAGGTTTGCTTTGTCGTGGTGTCCAGAGGTGCCGGGTACATTCCGGCGCACTGAATCGGTGATGGAAAACCAGAAGGTGAGAACCTGCAGACGGTAGCGTCGCACGTGAACGCTGGTCGTGAGCGTGGGCAAGCATTGATTTCGCCGAGCAAAGGCCAACGAGAGATGGTTGCCGGGGAATTTCGAGGAGATGTCCAATTCTGCGGGCGTCTGGAGACTCCCTCGTATTTGCTGATCAATATGGCATGGCTAAGGGTTAGGGCGAGTAGGACATGCCGGGCGAGAACACTCCGGTGGACTGTCAAACCGGCCTGGCGATCAGCTCCAGAGACGCTCCTGCCGACTCGAGTACCCGATCCCGAAGTTGCCAATCAATTCCTGCCGGTAGTCCTTGCGCCCATGGGCGTCGACCGTCGTTTCACGGACGCGAGATCAGAAATTCCTCGGTCAAAGGTTACCGGACTCTCGCGAGTCTCCGGAACAGGAGCAGGTGTACAGCTTGATGCTGAAAACCACCCTCCTCCTTTGCCATCAGGGCTGCACTGGCGATATCCGGATCAGCCATCCAGGATTGCGCCAGCACGATGAGCAGCAATAAAAAGAGCTCAAGACCTTGAAAAGGATGCAAAGGAATTCGGGAGGAAGCTCAGGCCGGATACGATGAACGGGTGCCAGATTCGAACGTCGACCCCGGCCCGCCGGCGGATGGATTGGCGCCGCGCCACCGTTAAAGACAGAGAAGACCGACTGGCGGCGCCCACATGCGTCGACAAGAACAACGAATTCGTGGCGAAACACAACGCAATCTACGTGAAGATCACCCAGGCCGTCAGCGAGTGCAGACAAGATCAACAAAACGGACTCGACGGTGTGCGGTTCCAGCTCGGCCCCACCCTCGAAGAACTGGAGCAGATGGGCTCCCCATGCCTGGGGAGCCCCTGGGAAACGCCGACAAAAGAACTGCGCTGTTTGCTTCAACATGGGGCCAGCTGACTTCTTCCAGGAGGCCTGGGACAGCACCCAAAACGTCTCGCAGGTTTCGACGAGCATGGCTGGAGCATGGAACACGTGGAACACGATCTGGAGCGGTGCAGTGGGGCATCACAGACCTGGGGCACATCGCTCGTCGTCTCCGTTATCGTGACTCCCTTCATCGCACTGAGGCACAAGCCCAGCGAATGGGAACGCGAACGCTTAGAAGTCTTCACCCGCGCAGGGATGGGACCCGGTGGGCTTCGATCTCGACGCCCACTGGCCGGTGAGGATGGCATGGCACAGGTGGAAGAACGATCCCATCGCCACCGGAACCGAGCTGGGTCTCGGGTTCTTCGGAAAAGCGGCCGCTTGAAGACCTTTGGGCAAGCCTCGGCCTGCTTCAAAATTCCGCACCCGGTCACGCACCTACGCAACCCAGATCCGAGATTCATAACAGGCCTCAAGAACTCAGCGCATCCCTCAAGGATTGGACGCACAAGGGGTAACCAGAAGATCTTCGAAGGGATCGACAAACTCGGCGAGATGGCTGACAACCTGGCCAACGAGATCCGCAGAGACTGGTCGCCAACCCTGTCGAGTGCTGGCGCGCGCAGCAATGGGCGCAGGGAATCACAACAATTTAGACGTCGTCCACCACACCGCGGATCCCACACCGGCACCGGCAAGCGCTCCGAAAACCCCACCCAAAACCACGTCGAGTCGCTCGACGATCCTCACCCAGACGCTGGCGGATCGTCAGCTCACGGCTCCAACGGAAACGACCCTCGACCCCAGACTCGGCATCAGGTCGCACACCCCACCATCTGCCCCCAGGAACGAATCCTGACTACTATCCTGACGGCCTACCGCACCCGGATCCCTGCTGGCAACGGAATGGACCGGCGACACAAGACCCGATTCGACAAGCCCCGAACCCCCGACCCCGGGAGATTCCGATGGCGGTCCTGGGGAATGGCAGATCTGCAACGCGGGATGTCCAAGGCAGCCGCCGAATACCAGAAAGCGCACGTCACCGGGGTCGATCACACCCTGAACGCGAACGAGAAGAGTTTCTGCGATACAGGAGTATATTGTCCGCAAATCCGACGGGCAACCAGTCGGACTTCGATAGGGCCACGTCTGGCGCAAGGACGGCAATGGAAACCACAGGAGGTCTTCCTGAGGCCAAGAACAAATACGGCTGGCTCTTCGAGAACTAAAAGGACTGAGACCACGCATCAAGACCATGAAAGAATACAAACAAAATGGCGCGCCAGCTGGAAAGTAATGCCGAAGGAGCAAAACTTGAGTGGCACTCCAGGAGAAAAATCGTCGCGGACGAGGTTCGAAAAAGATTGCCCTGCATTTTGGGAACAGAGTAAAGATATTCTACACACACCAGCACCGTAGAAGACACCCAAAGCCGACGCTATTCCACATGTGAAGATTCAGGAGATACACCATGACAGAAATCGGCAGAAGCGGGTTCACCGCCATCTGGTTCAACCCGGACGGACGCTACGATACTTCGCCCCTGGGGTGTCCTGATTCCTCAAGGATACTGAAGAAATAGTTCCGAACTCGAAGGGGAACTGGTTCATCATCGAGGAGAACAGCACCGACGCCGAGGTCATCGCATCCCGCACATCTCAACCCATCAGGGTTCCAGGCACTCGGCATGCGGGACGGCTCACCTGTTCATTCCGAAGGCGTCTCAGGTGAGGCCTACCTGATGGCGACCCTGACAACTTCGGAGTCGGACAACTTCCTGGGGCGCTTTCTCTGATCGGGATGTCGATCAGGCTGGGCAGCAGACGTTGATCTCCTTCTTCACAGGTCGACCTTCCCTATGCTGTCCCGAACTGGTCCGCTCAGCTGCCAAACACCTCCACCCCTGACTACATCTCCGGAAGCGATGCTGTCCAACCAAGTACGCAGTCAACGCCCGAACTGCCTCATGGAACGCGGTTCCCTGTCGGACTCTGTCTCTGCATGCGGCCTCCACCCCCAAGAACTCGCAGGCTACCCCGTCACCAACATCGAAGAATACGGCGGGCGGCCTGTACTTCGAAGCCATCTCCGACCAAGCCGGCCACCTCGCCTCCAACCCGCCGACCACTCAGCACATCGGCACCCGCCACGCACCGGCCTCCTCCCTGAACACAGTAACCTCCGTATGGCCCAACCGCCCCGGAGCCCCCACACCCCTCTACGGAAACCCAACTTCCAAGCCTACATGGCAGGCCTCGAACTCCCTGAAGACGGCAGCCCCTCCCCCATGTCATCACAGACCCTCACGGAAAAGAACTCCCTTCCACGGACACGTCTGGCGCTCCAGTCCCCGACCCCACCCACCAACCACACCCCCAAGAAATCTTCCTCACCGCCTCGGCGGCTTCCCCACTAACCTCCCCGACACCATCATCGAAGGCTGGGCCGAACACGCCACCCACCAAAACACAGCCATCCCACCCACCGCCCACAACGAATGGCACCTCGACAACCGCGACCCTCGCCGACCGCCTCCGCCAACACTTCCCACAACCACAACATCCCCACCGCATCTACTCCCACAGCCAAACCACCACATGAGATCAGAACCTTCGACACGGCCCCTCAACCCGGCCCGAACTCGCCTGATCATGACGGGACCCGCCGCCTACGCGACCCGAGCGACTACTGTCTGATTGGAGCTCATCGCGAAGATGGTCGGGGTCGGTCTGCCAAACCATTCACGTGTGGCCCTCGGCCTCCTTGCTGCGGTAGCCTGAGCCATGACCACTTCAGACCCCCAGTTTGCCGAGTTCTGGGGAACCGGGCATCCGTGTGTTCGTCCCAGAGTAGCGACCAGGTGATCCTCACCGAGCCGATACGTTCCTTCATCCTTGAGGCACGCCACGACGGGCAACGACCAGTGCTAGCTCACCAAGGCCTCGGCCCACATCGGGTGGTTCGTCGCCGACGAGCTGCGAAACGCGGGTGGCCGCTGGGTGGTACAGGATCCCGAGGGTCGCGACCACGACGCCTACCACCGGAGTGCTCCATCTCCGGCATGGCCGATCTGTGGCAGGATCTCTCGGACGGCCCCCAGATTGTCGTCCTTCGAACGGGGGACAGGATCAACCCGGGCTGGGGAACCTTCTTCTTCGAGGTTTTCTCGCGAGAACGCGCGCGCAACAGCACCCGGTGCGGCAAGGTGGCAGAGCACATGGTCTCGGACCTCGGGGCGGGCGCTCATCCGGTGGGACGAGTGCGAGCCCCTGGCCACCCCCTGGGATCTCACCGCCATCACCACGTCCCTACAACAACAGATGCCACTCACCCTGCCGCCATCTCGAGCGAAGCGACCGGGGCGCCATGGTCAGCATCGCCGTCGCCAGAACCGACCAGGGATTGCTGGAACACACACGTGGACTGCTGCCAACTGGTCCTTACGGACAGCCAATCGGTCTTCCCGACGGGGCCTCCTCGCCATGCACCCGGCGATCACGGAGACAGCTGATGGAGCTTGGGACCCGCTTCCGGCCCAACATCGCGATCATCTCCTACGGCGAGGCGGAGGAACGAGACGGTTCTCTCGGGCAGTTCGCGATTCAACGGCACGGCGAGGTGCCACTGGCCGCGCTCATCGGCCCCCAGCGGTGCGTGACCTACGCATCGACATGGAGGAAATCCCGGACCCACGACATCACCCCCGTCGGTTTAAAGAAAGCCCCAGCATGCTGGGCATGCGTTTCAGCTGGGGCGACGACTTCTGGCTCAGATGATCTCCTTCATGCACGCCCTGATCAGAGAAAGACTGGCCACAGCCCTGGAGGCACCCCCGTCGATCAGCCCGGGAAGGAACACCGCTGATGGCCGTTGAGCTGGTTCTCCTGAGCGACACTCCCCCCACCCTCGAACTCCAGCAGCTGGTTCTCGGCTGCCGTCATCGGCTCGGGCACTGTGACCCAGTGGGCAATGGAGCGCCTCAGCACCATGTTCTCCGAAGCCGGAACCCGCTGCTGCGGGTGCACAACCCCGAAACCGATCCAGGACGGCTACCGAGGCCAGGGCCGCTCTCCACGATCCCCGAAGACCTTCACCTGGTGGACCGACCTCGTGCTCCTCGACCAGCAGGACAGAACCACCATGCAGGTGGCCGTCGCGCTGGCATCGCACGTGAACGGCATCCTGCGAATCAGAAAGTGACATCCACGAGGAAAGATTCTGTTCTCTCCCCAAGATGGCCCCTTATGCTGCCACCATGCTTGGACTTCACCTCCGCCTCGACGCAGCTGATGTCTCCCGCCTGACGGACAACGAGGAAGACCTCACGGACATCCTGGAAGAGTTCGAGGAGGACGAGGAACTCTCTCGACCGCGCATGCCAGACCGACAAGGCATGGGAGCCCATCCACAACGCCCTGGCCCCCGACGGCGAAGACGACGAATGGCCCGCCCGGGGCGTCATCGGCGGGGCCCGCACCCTCCACGAGGACGACGACGTCTGGGTCACCCACTCCAGCCCTGACGAGGTGACGGAGATCGCCCGGTGGCTGGACACCTTCAGCGACGACGACTTCCGTCGCTCCTACACCGAGCATGCCCGAGAACTGCGCGGCCCGGAACACGGACCGGAGGAGAAGGCTACGCCCTGGAGTCGCTGTCGGACCTGCGCAGCTTCTCACTCGAAGCCGCAGCCGAACGCCGCCACGTCATCTCTCACGGTCTACGTGATCTGAAACTCAAACCATGGTTGCGCAGCACTCAACGCGGAAAACGCCTCGCTCGCGCCCGAAACCAGCTGAGTGCGCAGCCGCAGCCGGCTGGGAAGAGGGGCTCAGTCGAGCGAGGGTGGCCACCAGGATGGCCTTGATGGTGTGCATCCGGTTCTCGGCCTGGTCGAAAGACGATGCTCGCCTCCGACTCGAAGACCCTCGTCGGTGACCTCCAGCGAATCCAGCCCGGTGGTCTGGTAGATCTCCTCCCCGACGGTGGTGTTGCGGTCGTGGAAGGCGGGCAGGCAGGTGCATGAACTTTGACCCGCGGGTTCCCGGTGGCCGCCATCACGTCCGCATTGACCTGGTAGGGGCTCAGCAGTTCGATGCGTTCGGCCCACAGGGTTCCTTCGGTTCACGAGTGAGAGCCACATCGGTGTGGAGGAAATCAACTCCTTCACGCCCTCCGCGATGTCATCGGTGATGGTGATGCGGGCGCCCGTCTTCGCGGCGATGGCCTCGGCCTGGACGCGCACCTCGTCGGTGGTTTGGGGCTGCGTGGGAGCGATCAGACGGATGTCGGCGCCGACCATGGCGGCTGAGATCAGGTTCGAGTTGCCCATGTTGTTGCGCACGTCGCCGATGAACGCTCACGACGTCTCCTCCAGGGCTTGGCGGAGTGCTCCAGCATGGTGAGCTGGTCGGCGAGCATCTGGGTGAGTGAATCGGTCAGGCCGTTGCAGACGGGAACCCCGGCATAGCGCCCCATGATGTCGAGGGTTTCCTGGGCGAAACCGCGGTACTCGATACCGTCGTACCAGCGACCGAGGCACACGAGCCGTGTCAGCAGCCGACTCCTTGTGGACGAACTGCGACCGCAGCCGTATCGAGGCGGGTGGCATAGCCGCCCTGCTCCGTCAGTGGCCACGTCAGAAGGAGCAGCTGGTGCGGGTGGAGGTTTTCTCGAACAACAGGGCGACCTTCTTGCCCACCAGTCGCTTGACCTCGCGTCGTTCCCGCCGTTTCAGCCTTCAGCTGGGCGGCGAGGTCCAGGACCGCCACCCACTCGGCAGGAGTGAGGTCGGTTTCCTTGGTGAAGCTGCGTCCTTTGAGCATCACGAGGCCTTTCTGCGAGGAAGTTCGACAGGGTATCGCGACAACCCACACGCGCACGCCGGTGTCCGGAACAACGCATCGCCTGCGACGAGACAGGCGGGATCAGGTGAGGGTGTCGAGGATGCCCGGCATGGCGGCCCTCAATATCGGCTAGGTGCTGCGGAACCCGGAGGCGGGACCGTACCAGGGATCGTCGAGGTCCTGGCCCTTTCGGCCTCGCGGGATTGAAGTCGTTGATGAGGGCATAGGTGGCGTCCGGGACAGAGCTGTTCGAGCCTGTCGATGTGGAACCGCTCGGCGACGACGACGAGGTCAACCGAGGGCGAGGTCGTCGGCGGTGACCCGCCGGGCTCGATGCCCATCGGCGGAGTACCCGGCTTCGCGGAGCACGGCGGCGGCCCGTCGGTCAATGGGATTGCCCGATTCCTCGGACGAGATGCCGACGCTGTCGACCTCTCACGTCGAGACCCCGCTCGGCAGCCATTCTGAGGCCACCCGCTCCGCCATCGGGGAACGGCAGATGTTTGCCCCAGCACAAACACGACCTTTGCCATGGACAGCGAAACCCTAAGGGCTCCGCGGACGAACACCGGAACAAACCCGACCCCGGGTCGCACTTTCGCGACTGATGGACCCTCCCACGTGCGCCGCGAGTGCTACCTCCCAGGGGTGGTTGCCAGCCGCACCGGTGTTTTTCGTTGGGTTTCAGGTTTTTGATGGCAGGCTTGTGCCATGCAGATCCTGGTGGTGGACGACGACCAGGCCGTGCGTGACTCGCTGGCCCGGTCCCTGAAGTATTCCGGCGACGAGGTGACGACTGCCGCTGACGGCGTCGAGGCGCTGGCGCAATTGGCAGGGCACACCCCGGATGCGGTGATCATGGACGTGATGATGCCTCGTCTCGACGGCCTGGAAACCACCCGCATGCTGAGGCAGTCAGGCAATGACGTTCCCATCCTGATCCTCACGGCTCGTGACGCCGTCGGTGACCGGGTGGACGGTCTCGATGCCGGCGCCGACGACTACATGGTCAAACCCTTCGCCCTCGACGAGCTGCTGGCACGGCTGCGGGCCCTGACACCGCGCTCGAAACCGATTCAGGAAAACGACTCGAAAGGTCCTCGTGTTCGGTGATGTGACGCTGGACGCACAGCACCGGGAGGTGACCCGCGCGGGAAAACACATTTCCCTGACCCGCACCGAGTTCGCCCTCCTCCAGGCCTTCATGGAAAATCCCCGCCGCGTGATGGAGCGCAACACCCTTCTCAACGAGGTGTGGGGATTCGAGATTCCCCGCCACCGCGAACTCTCTCGAGGTCTACATCGGCTACCTGCGTCGTAAGACCGAGGCGGGCGGCCTGCCCCGTCTGATACATACGGTCCGCGGCGTCGGCTACGTGCTGCGTGAAACCGCCCCGTGATCGGTTCGTTTTGGATCCGGTTCCGGCGGGGCATCGAAAGACTCATCACGGGTCAGTCGCTCCGCTCTCGCCTGGCTTCATTGACCGGGATATCGGTGGCCGCAGCCGTGCTCCTGGTCGGTTCCACGGCCTATTTGTCCACGCGGATCTCACTGCGCGACCAGCTGGATCGCGAATTGTTGTCGGCTGCCCGCACCACCGCCGCGATCATCAACTCCGACATCAGGAATCTTGACAATCTCGGCCCCGGGCTCGGCACCTCCCAGGAGTTGTTGGCTGTCACCACATCGACGGGAGAAACCGTCCAGGCTGGCAAGCAATCCTTGGCGCTGGCCCCCGAGGCCGGGGAGGTCGCCGTCGCCCGTATGCAACAAGGGCATCGTGCCCGTTCCGTGAAAGCTGGGAGACGGTCAGCAGTATCGCCTCGTATCAGTGCCGGTGCGGGCCCGGGATCGCGCCGGCCAGCCGCAGAGCTACGCCATTCTCTACGCACGACCCCTGACATCGCTGGATACGACGCTGAACTCGCTGTGGCTGGTGATCGCGCTGTCCGGACTGGTGGGGATCCTGACCACGACCCTCACGGCCCTGTGGATGGCGCAGACCGCCCCTGATGCCGGTTCGGCGCCTCTCCACCGCCGTGAAGAACGTCACCCAAACCGATCAGCTGAACCCGATCCGCATCTATGGTCGTGACGACTTGCGTGAGTTGACGCGCAGTTTCAACCTGATGCTGAAAAGTCTCCAGACCTCACGGGAACAGCAACGACAGCTGATCGCGGATGCGGGCCACGAACTCCGCACCCCCCTGACGTCGATGCGCACCAACATCGAGCTGCTGGTGGCCGACGACAAGTCCGGAGATGTTGCCGGAAGGGGCTCGCCCGAAATCCTCGACGACGTCTCCGCCCAGCTCGGTGAGTTCTCCGCCCTCGTCGGCGACCTGGTGGCCCTGACCCGCGACGACCATCTCCAGCGTCAGCCGGAGAAGCTCGACCTGTCGGAGGTGGTGGAGGCGGCACTGGCCCGCGCAGCCCGTCGCGGACCGAACATCACCTTCCACACGACCCTGGAGCCGGTTCCGATCCTGGGGGATGCCCCCACGCTGGAACGCGCCATCACGAACCTGCTGGACAATGCCGTGAAGTTCTCCCCAGCGACGGCGAGATCTGGGTGGAGTTGACCTCAGCTGGGGTGCTGACGATCGTCGATTCGGGTCCGGGAGTCGCCGACGAGGACCTGCCACACATCTTCGACCTGGTTCTACCGCTCCGACCGGGCCCGCAACACCCCGGTACCGGCCTCGGTCTGGCCATCGTCACCCACACCGTCGAGGCCCATGGCGGCTCGGTCCGGGCAGGGAACCAAACCAGGCGCCGGGGCGAAGTTCACCATGCGGCTGCCGGTCCTGGCCGCCCCTGAATCGCCCCTCTGTCTCCTTGAGGAAACACCGCCTGAGCATGTCCACTGCTTCCCGGGCCAGGGTGTTCCGGGGCGTCGGTCTTTGCGGGCGGACCGCGACCACCTGATTCCACAGACTTTTCCACAACCTGGGTAGAACCACACGGCTGTAACTCGGTGGAGTGGTTCAGTTCCTCGAGTCCCCTGAAGAGCAGGCCGGAGAGACCCGCTTTCCCACAGACTTTTCCACAGCTGGGCAAACTACACGGGTGTAATTCTGACCTCGGATGCGCGGTGTCCGGTGTCGCCAGCCCATGCTCACGCGTCTCTCACTGGCTCGTCTCACCCTGGAGGACCACGGATGGACCCTGGTCCCGGGCTGCGAGAAAGCCTCGACGCGGAGCGCCTGGTCTGCGGGAAGAACACCAGGTAGGCGATCCACGCCAACAACGCCAGCACCATCAAGGTCACGATCACCCAGGCCCAGGGGCTGCGGCGTTTCGGGGCCCGCCGACCGACTGGCTGTGAACTATAGACCGGGACCGCGGATTGATAGGGAGCGCTCGACGGAGGCGGCAGGCTGAGCTCGTAGTGCCCGTAGGACGGCGGTGGAACGTACGGCGGGACGGCGGACGCGGCACCGTGGTCCGGGTCAAGGCCGGGGACGCCGTCACTGCATGGGTCCGGAGGTGGCGGCATGGCTGCGAGAGGGTCATGACCGTGAGGGGCCCCAGGGGGTCTGCACGGGAGGAGCCGGCGGAGGCATGGCTGCCAAGGTGGCTGGGGACGGCTCGTTGGGAACCGGAGGCGGCATATGAGGGACCGCGTGACCCGCAGATGACGACGGGACGGTCTGCGCCATCGGATCGGCTGGGGTGCTGGAAAGTGGCTGGTTCGCGGAATACGGAAGCACCGGCTGTGGTGGCTCGACCGTCTCCCCGACCGGAGCCGCATCCTCCCGAAAGATCGGCAGGTCCTTGATGGCATCCAGGATCTGGGTGGGCGCCTCGGAATCATCGAAGTTGATCGGAGCGGAAATACGGGTGATCATTTCCGTCTCCTCCGGTTCCGACACGTCCATTGTCTCCTCGGCCTGGACGGGTTCCTCCGGAGCAGCTTCAGCCTGAGCAGATTCAGCCTGGACGGCTTCAGCCTGGCAGATCAGCCTGGACAGCTCTCCGAACAGCTTCAGCCCGGAACAGCTTCAGCCTGATTGGGTTCAGCTGTGGCCGGTTCAGCCGGTTGCATCAGCGACGTCACCCATGAGGGATCAGCCGAGGGCAGCTCGTCCCAGGATGATGTGATCACGCTTGATTCGTCCGGCGAGGTGCGCAGAGGGCACCATGACGACAACAACCCGGTTCACCGATCCGTCATCATCCGTCTCGGTCGGCGAAAGCGCTAGTCCTGATCGTGATTCGACCTGGGACACCTCCGTTGACCTCTGCCCACGCCGCGAGAGCTCGGCGGTCGGTTTCGCCCGACCGGCGCCAACGCCGTCGATGTCGACGCCTGTTCGACGGAGGACACCTCCACCGACCACTGTCTGATCGGGACCAGCTCACCCGGAACAGTTTCGGCGGGCACCGCAGGCGGTGCGGATGGTACGACCGGAACCACGTGAGTTGCCGGTCCGTCCGCCTCGGGGAACCCCGGGGAGACAGCCATCACCGGTTCCGGAGGCTCCTCATCCGTCTGAACCTGGGATTTCTCCCGATGGACATCATCCTCGTCAATACGGACGTCCTCCAGACGAGTGGTGTCCTCATCGGCACCGGTCTCCTCCAGAAATGCGGCGTTCTCATCCACACCGACCTCACCCAGCAGGGCGGTGTCCTCATCAGGGACGAGACCTTCCTCGGAGACGACATCCTCCTCCCCCGGGAGCGAGGGAAACGAATCGATCGGGGAGGACTGGGTCGTCTGGAACATTTCCCAGGGTCGGGGTCTCGGTTCGACCGGCTTCGAGGAAAGGGGCACGGGAACCTCGTGCCCCTCGTCAGTGAACCCCGGCTGCCCAACCGCTGGAACCAAATCCTTGATCAAGGCGTTCAGGTCCCTCTTGCTCACGGCGAGCACCAACGCTCTGATACGCGTCCGGTACTGCGCGGAATCCAGCTTGTCGGTCGCCAGCGCCTCATCCAGGACGCGGCGGTACCGAAGCAGGTCCTCCGAGGTAAGGGGAAGTGAACTCACCCCGCCAGTTTGTCAGAGACCATCGTCAAGAACCATGACTGTGTCCAACCAATGGCCAGAAGTCACCCCAATTTCGCGGCCACGTGTGTCGGCGGGCTAGGGTTTGGGGGACCCAACTCCAGGAGGCAGCATGCTCGGTTTCGCCGCGGTGGATCGACGTTCTGATGCGGTCGCGATCTGGCTCGTCAGCCGCACCAACACCGCCGAGGCATCCAGCACGAACGCCGTCGTGGTGGGCCTGGCCGATGAACACGCCCTGAAGAAGGTGCACTCTCTGACCCGCGAGCGCATCGTCATCACCACTCCCGGAAGCGACCTGACCGGCCTACCGATCAACAATGGGCATCCGACGACACTGCTCGAGGAGTTCATCGATGCCACCCGCAGCCACCAGTGCGCCATCGTTGAGGCCGTGCGCTCCTACGCAGCCTCCCGCAAGGGCCAGAAGCTGGTGGAGCCCACCTTCCCCACGGACCCGCAACTCCCAAAGACCTGGCCCGCGACCTGCCAGGACCGCGCCCTGGAGCTGGCCGGGGTGGTGTCGCGGGCCTGGACGAACTGGCTGGTCAGCGACGGCGAGCGGCTCCGCCGCACCACCCAGCCACGCACCGGCAGGACCCCGTGGATCATGCCCGGGGAACTCAACCAACCGGAGCTAATGGCCCTGCCACCAGCCCTGACGGAGAAACTTCGCCCCGAACCCGTGGGACCCTTCCCCGGTTGAGCGGTTCTGTCCTCAGCTCTGCCCCGCCGGGACCAGCGGAACGTACCACTCGACATCGGTGATGAGGATGCGGGTGTCCATGTTCCCGTTCCAGCTGACGCCCATGCCGTGTTCCTGGAGGATCGGGATGACAACAGTCTTCATCAGGTTGATGGCCGTGGCGTCGTAGAGCTCCTCGCGCTGGGGAGTTGCTCAAAGCGTTGTACTCCTCCCTCGCTGATGTGGGCGGGCCAGAAGATGCCGTAGCTGAGGCAGGTGCTGCCGTCCTCCACGAGGTTCTCGGTGTCCTGCTGGTGGAAGAACACGTACCCCAGGTCGTCCTGGTCGCCCTCGATCTCCGCATGCCCGCAGGTGCCGCAGCAGGTGAAATCCTGCTCCGCGACGACATGGGCCCTCCGCAGCGCCTCGAAGGCGCGGTCCAGATTGCTGGCGGGCGCCTCCCCGAAACCCGCCTGCTGGGCGCGGCGCGCATCGATCAGGGTACTGGGCGATGGCGCGGCACTCGCGCATCGGACAGCGTGCCACCAGCGCCCTCCTCGTCCTTCTCATCCTCCACCGCGCAGGCGATCTCGTAGGCATGGTCGTTGATGTCGTCATTCCCCCTCACGAGTTGCATCCAGATCATGTCGCGGATGTGCTCCTCGAGTTCGGGATCGATCACGCCCTCCCGAGCAGCTCGGCGGGGATTCTCAGCCCTTCGGGTTGGGCGTTTAGTTCAGCCATGGCTGAGACCCTAACAACCGCCACCGACAGAGAAAGGGTCGGGACGACGCCGCCCGACCCTCACCGCGGTATCTCACCGCCAAGGGTTCTGACCCTGGCTGCCCCGGATACCCCTGCTGACCCGGCTGACCACCCTGGCCCGGGTATCCCTGCTGCCCGGAGGGCTGGTGGAAATTGCCCGGACCCTGAATCCACCCTGCGGACCGGGCTGTCCGGGACCGGGGCGAGCGGCCTTCGCCCTGCCGCGTTGCACCAGAATGACGGCGACCACAGCACCGCCCACCACCATGACCCCGAGCACGACCCACAGCCAGGTCAGGTCGGAGGTGTTGCTGGCGGTCGCCTTTCAGGCCCTCGGAACTGGTCAAGTCTGCCCGGGTCCTTCCACGTGACGGTGTTGCCGGAGATCTCCCTGTGCCGCTGGCGGTGAGAACTTTGCCCGGGAAAGTCACCTTGATCTCAAAGTCGGTGATCATGCTTGCGCTGATTCCCTGCGAATTGCTGCCCGGCATGTGGAAGCTCCATTGCTTGCTGGACTCGTCGAAGCTGAGATAGCTGATATCGGAGAGCTTTGGCGGTGCCGGAGAGCTTGCAACCGATGTACTTGTCGTCTTGGTAGCCCTCCTGTTTGAAGTCGCCTGGAAGTTTCACCGAGCTCATCCCACGCTGGCAGACCGCATCGGAATCCTTGACGCCGCCCGACTGCGACTTTCTCCTTCAACACTCCGTAGTCGGCCTTTGACTTCGATCTTTCCCTGGTTATTCACGTTGATTTCCTGGCGCATCCGGATGCAGGAGCTGAGCACCAGCACGAGAGGCAGGATCACGGCAACGATGCCGATTCTGCGTAACTTTCATCATGCACGGAACATACAACCTTCCCTCTCCTGTTGCACGGGGATCCCCACTGTGCAGCATGCTGATGGATTTCCTGCGAAAAACCCTTCCCGCCTGCAGCGGAACACGGCACCATTGACCCGTGAAACCAGATCGCAACGCCACCGTCGCCGAGATCTACGCACACCCACTCGGTCGCGACATCATCGACAAGATGCTGCTGCAGACCGGGCGCAGCACCGCCTGGGTGCGCAATCCTCTGATCTCGCGGCTGCGGCTGCGCCAGCTCGACACGATCCTGGGACGCGCGTTCGGCCCCGGCTTCGTCGATACCCTGGTCGATCTACTGGCCGACTGCCCCGACTCACCTCCCCGCCTCGATGGCCCCATCGCCGCGACGTGGTGGAAACGGGCGGTGTTCTACCAGATCTACCCGCGGTCCTTCGCGGACAGCAACGGCGACGGCATCGGTGATCTGCCCGGCATCCTGGCGAAGGTCCCCTACCTGGACGACCTGGGCGTCGACTGCCTGTGGCTCTCGCCCATCTTCACGTCCCCCAACAAGGACACTGGGCTACGACATCGCTGACTACCGGTGCGTCATGGACGAGATGGGGCACCATCGACGACCTTCGGCGCCTGATCGCCGCCTGCCACGAACGCGGAATGCGCATCATCCTCGACCTGGTGGTCAACCACACCTCCGACGAGCACCCGTGGTTCAAAGACGCCCTGACAGATCCGGAGGGCGCACATGGCGACTACTACTTCCTGCGTGACGGCGACCCCAAGACACCACCCAACAACTGGACATCGTTCTTCTCCGGACCCGCATGGCGCCGTATCGGCGAGAAGTGGGCGCTGCACTGTTCACCCCCGAACAGCCGGACCTCAACTGGGACAATCCGGCGGTGCGTCGCGAGGTGGCCGACATTGTGCGTTTCTGGCTTGCCGAAGGCATCGACGGGTTCCGTCTGGATGTGATCAACTACATCTCCAAGCGCAGTGGCCTGCCCGACGGCAACGCCACCGTCGGCCAGGTGATGGGTTTCACGGGCGTGGAACACTACTTCCACGGCCCCCACCTGCACGACCACCTGACGGAACTGCGCCGCGAGGCTTTCATCCGAAAGGACGTGGAACCGGGCCACGAGGAACCGGGAGCCGACGCCCGACCCATCATGATCGGCGAGACCCCGGGCGCGGGCGTCGAGGTGGGCCCTGCCTGCTCACCAGCTCCCAGCGAGACGAGCTGGACCTGATCTTCAGTTTCTCGACCACCTGAGACCCCAGGGCATGTGCGCTGGGATGAGTACGCCTATGACCTGAATTTTCTGAAGCGCTACTACATCGACTACCAGTCACGGCTGGGCTCCGACGACTGGATGAGCCTGTTCTTCGAGAACCACGACAACCCACGCATGATCTCCAAGGTCAACCCCGACCCCCGGTTCCGCGACCAGCTGGGCAAGGCCCTCGCAACGATCCTGCTGACCATGCGCGGCACCCCGTTCATCTTCCAGGGCCAGGAGATCGGGGCCATCAATCAGGACTTCCCGACGAGTCGGCGCTGCGCGACGTGGAATCGCTGAACCTCCTGGCCGCCGAGGGCCCCGGGGCCTGGGGGAAGATCATGGCCGGTTCCCGCGACCACGCCCGCGTCCCGATGCGCTGGGACCGCGACGAGCACTGGGGGTTCACGCGCGGCATTCCCTGGATCCGGGCTTTCGACGACTCGGTGGGATATTCCGTCGCCGCCCAAGAGCACAACCCCGACTCGGTGCTGCGCTACTACCGCCGCTCTGATCTGGCTGCGCCGCTCCAACCCGACATTGAGTCTGGGGTTCGATCCGTTTCATCGACGCCGACGTCAAGGACTACTTCGCCTGGTTCCGGGAGCACAACGGCGAGCGCTGGTTCATCGAGGTGAACCTGTCGGGACATCCCCTGCGGCGACGCCATCGTCGAACGAAATCTCGAGATCATCGCGGGCACCGCCAAGGACCGCTCCGGCCCCATGGAACCCTACGAGGCCCTCGTCTGCCAGGGTGCCCCTGACAACGGACAGGTAGTTTCCGGGCGACCTTTTCCCACCACAGGAAAGGTCCCATTCACTCGAGCCGCCCATTCGTTGACGCGAGTGGGCGGCTCGAACAATCTCTCCCATTTTCCCTCCTCGACGAACAGAAATTGCACACAATCACGATTTGCGGTCGAGTCGCGGAATATTCAGTCCCCCGCGCGCACCACGACCCTGCCTCCTCGCAGCCACATCGCACTCGTCATCCCACGAAAGCCGGGATCACCAAAAAGTAGAACATTCAATTAACCAAAGCGGATGGTCTCCCACTAGGGAGATAGCCCAAAAACCGCTTCCTGTAAGACTCCGCTTCCCAAAAGTTGACCCTCGTGGGTTATGCTTCACACAGCACCCCTTGGGCGGGCAGCGAACCCCTCACCGGGGGTTGTAAAATCCCTAAAGAATTGAGGAAGTTTTATGAAAGCTGCTTTCATCGCGCGCCAGGGCGCGGAAGCTCCTGGCATCAGCAGCCGCGACTCTTGCGGCGACCCTTACCCTTGGCACGCCCATGGCGCATGCCGAGGACCACTCGAACAGTTACCCGGAGGGATACCCGAAGGTCGGCACGCACGACGAGCGCGTATCCGGCTTCCAGCTGAACTTTACGAGAGCAAGACGGCGCCCTCCAGCCACGTCGAGACCAACCTGTTCACCGTGCACACCTCGGCGAGCAAGGAAGGCGCCATCAAGGCCTACTGCATCGAGCTCGACGTCGACATCAAGTACGAATCTGATCTCCGCGTCGGCGACTGGAAGGACTTCCCGGGCACCAACAAGTTCAAGGGACAACGCCGAGATACAGTCCAAGGTCGCCTGGATCGCCCAGCGCAGCTACCCCCAGACCGACATGGCCGAGACTCATCAAGAGCAGCGGCATCGCCGGCCTGACTGAGCAGGAGGCCATCACCGCCACCCAGGCAGCCATCTGGCACTTCACCAACGATTACAAGTGGCTGGGCCTGGCGAACGCCGACCAGGCGACGACGGCTCGCGTCGAGAAGCTGTTTCACCTACCTGACCGGGCAGACCAACACCGGACTGAAGGAGAGCAAGCAGCCGACCGTCGAGGCCGAGACCGGCAGCATCACCTTCACCCGCAGCGAGAACGGCTCCGAGGGCAAGGGTCGGTCCGATCCGGTTCAAGTCCAGCCAGGCCACTTTCAAGCTGACCAGCGAACTCAAGTACGAACTGATCAACGCGCAGGGCGCCAAGGTTGACCTGAACGCCGTCCCTGCCGACACCGATCTGTACCCTCAAGGTTCCAGCCGACATGACCTCGGGCGAGCAGGAGTTCAAGGGCTCCGTCACGGGTAGCGTCTACGCCGGCAAGTTGCTGATCACCAAGGATGCGGCTCGCAGGCGGCTCCCACGGCCAGACCATCATCATCGGTTCCAACAAGGAGGTCACCACCGAGATTCAGGGCAAGATCAGCTGGTCCGTCACGCAGCAGACCCCGAGCTCCGGAGCCCACGCCGACGCCGACCCCGACCCCACCCGCGACGGAGACAACTCCGCCAAAGGTTGAGACCCCCCGCCCGGGAACCCCTGCCAGCCCACGCAGCCTGGGAACCCCTGCCAGCCCACGCCGCCTGCGAACCCCTGCCAGCCCAACGGCACGGACGCCAGCCAGACCGGCAACGGCAATGCAACAACAGCAACGGGCAACGGCCACAACTGCGCCACCAATGGCACGGAAACCAGCCAGACCGGCAACGGCCACAACTGCGCCAGCAACGGCACGGACGCCAACCAGACCGGCAACGACCGCGCTGCCAACGGCAACAAGTGCGCCAGCAACGGCACGGATACCACCCAGACCGGCAACGGCCACAACTGCGCCAGCAGAGCGGCACGGACGCCAGCCAGACCAGCAATGACCGTGCCGTTAACCAGAACGGCAACGGGAACGGCAACGATCCCGCAGCCAACCAGAACGGCAACGGGAACGGCAACGATCCCGCAGCCAACCAGAACGGCAACGGGAACGGCAACGATCCCGCAGCCAACCAGAACGGCAACAACCGTTCCGGCAACGGCAACAACTGCGCCTCCAGCGGCACGGACGCCAGCCGTCGACCGCGACCGCCACGACCACTGTGACGGCCCCGGCTCCCGCTAATCCCCCTAGCTGCCCACAAGCCGGGCCTGCCGAAGACCGGTAGCAACTAACACTCCCAGATGTGAGAAGGGGCCGGGCTGATGCCCGGCCCTTCTCACATCCACCACCTGCCCGCCTCACGCCGACCCCGAGGGTCAGTTAGTTGAAAATTTTCTGTAGTACTTTCGGCTAAACCCCATCAGCCAAGTCCCTCATCACCCCCGACCGCGACACGCCCGAACGCGCGTGATGGGATGCTTCAATTAACCGAGATAAATGCTGCTGAAAGCAGGAATGACGCCCTTTCAGGGGAACCTACGTCCCCCCTCCTTCACTAATGTTCACCAACATGGGTTATAGTTCGCCAGGCGACTCTGTGAGGAGACCGTCAACAACCTGTCCGCAGGCTACGACTTCTCGCTGAGCCGTGAACCCCTAACGAATTGAGGAAGTTAATGAAGGCTGCTTCATCGCGGACCAGGACGCGCAAGTTCCTGGCACTCGCCGCCACGACACTGGCGGCCACCCTCACCTTCGGCACCCTGATGTCAGCACACGCAGATGACTCGGGCTTCACGTACCCTGAGGGCTACCCGAAGCTCGGAGCCGCCCAGGAGGGTTTCCACGGCTTCAACGTGAAGTCGCAGCAACAGCAGCATCCCCACCCAGCTGTTCAGCGTCCACACCCGCGGGGACAAGGACGCCACCATCAAGGCCTACTGCGTCGAACTCGACGTCGGCGTCATGTTCAAATCGGACCTGACCGTCGGCAACTGGAAAGACTTCCGGGCACCAACAACTTCAAGGGCAACGCCGAGGTTCAGGCCAAGGTCGCCTGGATCGCCCAGCGCAGCTACCCGCAGACCGACCTCAAGGTGGTCGCTGAGACTCGCAGGCGTGGCCGGTCTGACCGACAAGGAAGCCGTCACCGCAACCCAGTCGGCCATCTGGCACTTCACCAACGATTTCCAGTACACCGGCACCGTCAGCGGCATCGACCAGGCCTCCGCTACCAGGGATCCAGAAGCTCTACGAGTACCTGATCAGCGAGAAGAACGTGGGCATGAAGGAAACCGCTCAGCCCACCGTCGAGTTTCAAGGGAGCGACCGGCACCTCCATCGTGACCGGCGACAAGGTCGGACCGCTTCGCTCGAGTCCAACCAGACCACCGTCAAGGTGACGAACAAGCTCGACTACGAGCTGGTCGATGCCAATAGCGAAAAAGTCGATCTCAACGCCGTTCCCAGCGGCACCGACCTGTATCTCAAGGTCCCTGCTGGTGTGACCTCGGGCGAGCAGAAGTTCGAAGTCAGCGCCACCGGTAGCGTCTACGCCGGCAAGCTGCTCATCACCAAAAACGCCACCACCGATCGGCACGGTCAGACCATCATCATCGGTTCCAACACCGAAGTGGCGGTCAGCGGTACCGCCTCCTCTCAGAGTGGGCAAACACCCCGCCTGCACCGGCAACCACCCCGCCTGCACCGGCAACTACCCCGCCCGCACCGGCAACCACCCCGCCCGCACCGGCAACCACCCCGCCCGCACCGGCAACCACCCGCCCGCACCGGCAACAACACCGCCTGCACCGGCAACAACCTCGCCCTGCACCGGCAACAACCTCCTCCGCAGATGATCCTGCGGAACCGATCACCCTGACTTCCACCGTCACTGTGACGGCTCCGGCCCCCAGCCGAGCACCCCGCCAAGAAGCCGGGCCTGCCGAAGACCGGCAGCAACTAATATCCCCTCATGGAAAGGGGCCGGGTCGATACCCGGCCCCTTTTCGCACCCAGGATACCTGAACATTCAGTCGTATTGACCACATTTCACACCAACGTGACACCAGCCACCTTCTTGCGCTAACTTCCTAAAAAGTTAGTTTTCATTGCATCTTCAATCACTTTGAGATGCCGATTCACCAAGGGGGAAGGGAACACATGGGAAAGCTCTCCACACGAAAGAGCACCTACAGGTTCCGGGCCATCGCTGCGACCCTGCTATCCGCGGTCCTGGCGGTTGGTGCGCCGGCTGCCAGCGCCGACGAGACATCAGCCGGGATATCCGAAACTCGGGCAGGATTCCGAACTCGTCTACGGTCATGATCTGTACCGCGACGGGGCGCTGGGAACCCAGTTGCTGACCGTTCACACCAATGACAAAGGCGGAAAGATTCTGGCCTACTGCATCGAACTCGACGTCCATTCCGAATGGGGCGGCGAAATGAAGCAGGCCAGCTGGTCAGCCTTCCCAGGTAGCAACGAGTTCGCGAAGAATACCCAGGTGCGGTCCAAGATTTCCTGGATCGCCCACCGCAGCTACCCGCAGGTGAGTATCAGTCAGGTGGCCACGGAGGCAGGCGTACCGGGCCTGACCGAGCGGGAGGCCATCACGGCCACCCAGGCAGCCATCTGGCACCTGACCGACAACTTCACTTTCAACGGCCTGCACAGCTGGGAGGAACCCCGCCACGACACCACATCCGAACGGGCACAACGCGTCACGAAGCTCTACAACTACCTGCTGGGTTCCGCGAACACCGGGTTGCCCGAAACCTCTGGTCCGAAAGTGGAGGTCGCGGTTCCCAGGACTCCGGCGTCAGCGGCGAACTGGTCGGCCCCAATTCGTTTGACCGCTACTCAGCAGACCGTCGCCGTGGCCGCACTCCCCCACCCACTGGTGGATGCCACAGGCAAAGAGGTGGATCTGGCAGCCGTTCCCACCGGAACTGATCTGTTCCTCAAGGTCCCCGCGGACGCACCCGCTGGAAAAAGCGAACATCGTTGCCAATCTCACAGGTGACGCCCACACGGATCAGCTTCTGGTCGCACGAAACGGGCGTTGGCAGACCCTCATCATGGTGAAGACCCAGCAGGTCACCGCCACCGGTCAGGGCGAGGTCAGCTGGGCTCCCGTTCAGGCTCCGAGTCCTTCTCCCAGCCCATCGGAATCACCGACCCCCCACACCGTCGGAAACCCCAGCCCGACCCCCACACCGTCGGAAACCCCCAGCCCGACCCCCACACCGTCGGAAACCCCAGCCCGAGCCCCCCACACCGAGTCCTACGCCTTCGGACTCACCGAGCCCCAGCCCGACGCCGACGCCAACCCCCACGGCAAGCACCTCGACGCCTTCCCCGGCTCCCTCCACGACTGCCCCCTCGGCCAGCCGAGCCTCAGTCACCAAACCGGGGCTGCCGAGGACCGGTACTGCTGAGAGAACCCGCGGCGGGGCCCTGAGTTACTTCTGCCTCCCACCCCTGGTGGGAGGCAGAAAGGCTGTTCATGAACCACACGGAGGTTGTCCAAGGCCTCCTTGATCGGTTCAAAGGCGGATCTGATGCTCTCCTCGTCGGTCGGGTCCCTTCGCGACCGCAGCGGGGATGGCGGTCACGGCAATGGTGACGGCGCCGCCGTCAGGACCCACCGCATTGAGCGTCTGGTGGCCGGGGATGGTGCCGCCGTGCCCCCAGGCGGTGCCACAGCTCAGGGAATACCCGATGAGCCCGAGACCGTAGTCGCTGGGGGTCTCGATGTGGATGGACTTCTGCATCTCCGCGACGCTGTCGGCTGTGATCAGGGTGCCATCGAGCATCTTCTGCATGAAGATGTTGAGCTCACTGGGAGTGGAGATCATGGCCCCGGCTGCCCATGCCCGGGATGGGTCCTGCTCGGTGATGTTCTCCAGCTCACCGGAAGCAGGATTTGCGTTCTATACCCCTCCGGGTGTTTGCCATGGATGGTGCGATCCCCGGCGCGGGCAGGTACGTCTCGCAACAGGCCGAGGGGCTGAACGATCCGCTGATCAATCTGCTCACCCAACGTCCGCTTGGTCACCTTCTCGATCAGCAACCCGAGCACGAAGTAATTCGTATTCGTGTAGGGCGAATTTCTCACCGGGCTGAAACGCAGCAGGCTTCGCCAAAGCGGTATCGAGAAAATCCCTGGGGGAATGGTACTCATCCCGAACCTCGAAGATGCTCGTGGCAATGGCGTCGGTGTATTCGGGCAGCCCCGAGGTGTGCTGGAGCAACTGCCGCACCGTGATCCTCGACCCGGCACCACTTTCGCGAAATCTTATTGAATGCTGCACTCATGACATCCAGCCTTCCAAGCACCGCTGACGCAGACCATCCGGTCAGCAGGCCAAAGAAACCCTACGGACAGCCCGACAGAAAACCCCCGGCAGCCAGGAAGCAGGCGCTTCGCACGGATCGGCGATTGAGCGATACGTTCAGGGAGCCGGTCAATCCGAACCCCTGCGACCTGTTCAGCGCACGTCAGCGACCTGGAATCGCGGCCACCGCGACCGGTTGCGCACGAAGCAACTCCGGGACGGGTGCGACACCACCTGCAACCGGTGCCGCACCCACCCCCAACCAGGCCACCGATCCCGCCTGCGCCAGTTCGGCGGGCAGTCGCAGTTCCCCGGAAGCGGGGGACAGCAGGAATGCATGGACCACCCCGTCGACGACGGTGTAGCGGACTTCCCCATCGGCGGCGCGTCTCCACGGCCGCGATCCGAAGATCGCCGGCCCATTGACCTCAAGCCAGGCCCCCAATCCGTCGAGGGCCCGCTGTTGGAGCTGCGGAATCGACCCGTCGGCCCGCGGACCGACGTTGATCAGGAGGTTGCCGTTCTTCGCGACGACGTCGACGAAGTAGCGGATCAGCCCGGCGGCATCCAGGCTGTGGGTGTCGTCCTCCTCGGCGTTGTAGCCGAAGGACAGCCGAGTCCGCGGGTGGCCTCCCAGACCTGCTCCTGGATCCCGTCGACGTCGCTGTACTCGCGGGTCAGGAACCCGTGCGCGGGCACCCCCAGCGGTCATTGACGACGCCGTCGGGAACCGTCTCCAGGTAGTGCCGCCACAGCGCCGCGACCCCGAACCCATCCTCGCCTTTGCCGCCGTCGGGCCATTCGATGTCATTCCACAGCACCGACGGTCGGAAACGGTCAATCAGCTCGGTCAGCTGTGCCGCCGCGTAGCGCGCGAACCCCTCGTCGTTGCGGCGCAGCAGGAACAGGGTCGCGGTCGGACTGGATGGGTGGCAGGTCCGAGACGTGCCAGTCGAGGGCCCCAGAGAAATACACCCCGAACCGCACCCCGGCGGCCCGGGTCGCGTCGGCGAACTGCTGGATCAGGTCGCGACCCGGACCCCGCCGGGCCGCGTTGAATCCGGTGGTGGTGGTGTCCCACAGGCAGAAACCATCGTGGTGCTTCGTCACGGGCACCACGTAGCGTCCCCCGGAACGCAGCACGGCCCGGATCATGGCATCGGCGTCGAGGTCGAAGGGACGCCACTGGTCGGCGAGGTCCCTCGTAGCTGGTGCCCTCCCCGAACCGTGCGACGTGCTGGGCGCGGCAGGGCGACCCGGGGATGCGCACGGTGTTGCCGTACCACTCGGCGTAGCGGTGCCGCGCGTAGGCGTCCTCGACCGGCACCCGTCCGTCGTGCGGGTTCGGCCCAGGCCGGCAGGGAGAAGATGCCCCAGTGGATGAAAGACACCCAGCTTGGCGTCGCGGTACCAGTCGGGGACGGTGACGTCCGGGTAGTCGACGCCGAGGGCCGGGCCGGTGCGTTCGTCGAAGTTCAGCATCCGGCACCTCGACGGGTGATCGACGGGGTCAGGTCTGGGTCGGGATTGGAGCGGTCGAAGGGCCAGGTCCCGGTGTGAGATTGCGGTGCCCGAGCCGCAGCAGATCCTGGTCGACGCCACCCGGGGTGAGGGCCATGACCCACGCCTTCGCCAGGGTGAACAGCTCCGGTTCCAGGTAGCCGATCTTGACCAGCACGACGTCAGCGTCCTCGGGTTCCAGGCCGAGCTGACGGAAGTCGTCGAGCAGGTGGAAAGGGTTTGCGACGTTCCGTGATGATCACGTGCACCGACCCGCATCTGACCACCGCCTGGCGGCCTGCGACGGGATCACCTCGGCGAGGGAGAACACCTCCCCGCGCACCTCGGCGGGTGGTGCGACCTTGTCGACGTTCCCGCCGACCCGCACATCCACGGCCCCGCCGACCCCGGCATCGAAGCAGGCCGCGACGGCCCTCGGGGTCGAAGGTGGAGGCGTGGATCACGACGCGGCCCCCGTCGGTCAGGCCGGGATGGGCCAGCAGTTCACGCACCGTCCACGACACGTCCCCGGCACCGCCCGCGGTGGGGTTGTCGCCGGAGTCGGAGATCACGAAGGGCTTTGGGCGCGTCCTCGGGCGAGCGCCGTCGCCAGGGCACCGTCGAGGGTGTCGGTGGGGACCGACGAAACAGAACTCGTCGCGGGCCGCCCACCAGGGCCTCGGCCAGCTCTGATGCCCCGGCGGCGATGGCCTCTCGGTCATCGCCCGTGACGACGACGGCGGCCTGGCAGCGGGGCTCGTCGGCCCATGCGTAGCCGACCCACAGGGCCGCGTCGATCACCCCTGTCACGGGCCTCGATCTCCGGCACCCGGGCGTAGATCGAGGCCGCGGGTTCCACGCGGGTGGAGGTCTTCTCGCCGGGCAGCAGCAGCGGAACGGGCACGAATGCCTTCCACGGGCTGCCTGGCGGCGACATCCGCCCCGATCCCCGGAACGCAGCCGGGCGATCAGGTTCCAGGCCGCACGTTCCTTGGTGTTCATCACATCCTCGTGCGGGGCCATGCGGTAGACAGGTGATCAGGTCCACCTGGTCGACGAGGGTCCGCGGAGACGTTGCCGTGCAGGTCGAGGGTGGCCGAGACCAGGCAGTCGGGGCCGATCACCTTCCGCAGCGCGGCGGCCAGGTCGCCCTCCGCGTCGCGCATCCCGACGACGCTCATCGCGCCGTGGATGTCGAGCAGCAGTCCGTCGAACGGCTCCCTTGGATGCGGCCAGCTCCAGGATGCGGGCCTTGATGTCCTGGTAGGTCTCCGGGCGTACCGCGCCTCCCGGCAGGGACCGACCGTGGTGCAGCGGCACCCAGTCGACGACCTCCCGGAGCTGCCTGCCGGCCTCGAGGAACGGATAGTAGGACAGCAGCTCGTCGCCCTCGCGACGGGTGAAGGCCTCGTCGCCGCTCAGGTGCGGGGAGAAGGTGCTGGACTCGATGGACATGCCGGCGATGGCGATCCTCGGTCGGGCGATTCCCCCCTCGGCGGCGGGCGGCAGCGGTGGGCACCAGATGTCGGCGGCTGTGGTCATGACATGGTTTCCTTCAGGTCGAGGGCCAGGGCGGCGGCCCCGAGGGCGGGATTGGCGAGGGTGGCGCGGTGAACACCAGGGATCGGCACGGTGACCGGGCGGGATCCGCGACCAGGGCTTCGGTGAGCAGCGGTCCAAGCAGGTCCCAGGCCGCCGTCACTCCTCCCCCGACCACGACATCGGTCAGATCGAGCAGGGTGGTGGCCACGACAATGCCCTGCGCCAGGGCCCGCGCGGCGCAGGTAAACACCTCGACGGCGGCGCTGTCACCTCTTCTGGCTGCGACCGCGATGTCGGATCCGGTGAGTCCGGTCCGGCCCTGTCAAGTCGGCGTAACGCAGAGCGAGGGAACGCCCCGACGCGAGGGTTTCGAGATGCCCCACCCGCCGCAGGTGCAGCGGTGCCTGGGATAACCGGGGTGTGCCCTGATCTCCCCGCGCCGCCGCGTGGCCCAAGGTGGGGGACGTCCTCCGATCAGCAGGGGCTCCACCAACCCCGGTGCCGAGCATGATGGCCAGGCCGTCGCTGACGCCGCGCAGCGCACCCCAACGGGCCTCTCCCGCACAGGAACGCGTTGACGTCGTTGACCAGTTTCACGGGGCGTCCGGTGCGGTCGGCGATAGCCTCAGCGGGACGGCGGCCCCGCCAGTCGGGGAAGGTCCCGGATGCGGCCAGCACCTCGCCCGAGTCGGGATCGATCACCCCCGCAGCACCGGCGCCGACAGCTGCAGCCCGCAGCCCAGAGCAGGTCTCGATGCGGGTCACCAGACCTGCGGCGGCATCGATCAACGCCTGACCACCGCACCCCGAGGCGGTGGTGTCGGAGGCCAGGACATTGCCGTCCACGTCCGCCAGCACCGCGGTGACCTTGGTGCCTCCGATGTCGATGCCGGCCACCACGGGTCCCGTGCAGCACATCATCCGGCGACGGGATCCTGAGCATCAGCGACCACCCAGCCCCGCCAGGGCGATGCCCTTCACGAGGTGCTTCTGCAGCGCAATCACGAGCGCGGTGGTGGGCACCATCGAGATCACAGCGGCGGCGATCTGCAAGTCCCACCGAGTGCCCTGCTGCGTGGAGAACGTCGCCAGCCCCACCGGCAGGGTGCCGAGGGTGGAGTAGTCGACGGTGACGATCAGCGGCCACAGGTAGGGAGTTCCAGAAGCCCAGGAAGGTGAACACGGCCAGCACCGCGATCGCGGAACGCGACAGGGGCAGAATGATGTTGAGGTAGATGCGCACCGCCCCCGCACCGTCGACCCGGGCAGCCTCGTCCAGCTCGAAGGGAATGCCCCGGTAAAACTGGCGCAGCAGGAAGGTGCCGAAGGCACTGAACGCGAACGGGATGATCAGGGCCTGATACGTGTTGATCCACCCGAACCAGTCCATCAGGGTGTACATCGGGATCATCACGACCTCCGCAGGGCACCATGAGGGTGGCCAGGAACAGCAGGAACACGGCATCGCGTCCCTTCCAGCGGAGCCGGGCGAAGGCGAAAGCCGACGTGGACGAGACGATCAGCACCAGGATCGTCCCGACGACCGAGACGAACAACGAGTTCAGCATGTAGGTGACGAACGGACCGTAGGAGAACACCTCGATGAAATTCGTCCACTTGATCTGCGACCCGATCAGTCGCGGCGGGGATGTGAACATCTCGTTGTTCGGTTTCATCGCGGAGAACACCGCATAGATCAGGGGCGACGCGAAGAGCAGGGCGGCGATGTAGATGCTGATGTGGGCGAACACCGAGCGCAAGTCCCCGCCCTTCTTCCTGGTCTCAGTACTCATAGTGCACCCACTTCTTCTGCGCCCGGAACTGCAGGGCCGTCAGGATGATGATGACGGCGAACAGGATCCAGGCAGCTGCGGCTGCCAGACCGAGATCCTGGAACCGGAAGCCGTTGTTGTAGATGAACTGGACGATCGGCTGGGTCGAGTTGCCGGGGCCACCGCCGGTCAGCAACTGGGGCTGAGCGAAGACCTGCAGCGATCCGATCATCGTCATCACTGTGGCGAAGAACACGGCTGGGGAGATCATGGGCAGCGTCACACGGAAGAACAGGCGTGCACCTGTCGCACCGTCGATGCGGGCCGCCTCGATGACACTGTCAGGAAGCTGCTCCAGCACCGCCGAGAAGATCAACATGTTGTACCCAAGACCCTGCCACACCGACATGGTCACCACCATGACCATCGCCCAGAACGGGTCGGCCAGGAAGCTGGGCAGGGTGTGGTTGAACAGTCCCTCACTGATGCCGTTCAGCGCACCCTTGGGTTGCAGCAACATCTTCCACACCAGGATGTTCGCGACCATCGGGGTGACCACGGGGATGAAGAACAACACCCGCAGCGCCCCACGCCCACGGATACGGGAGTTGAGCGCCACCGCCAACCCCGAGCGACAAGGCGATGTTGATGGGGACGTAGGTGATCGCGAACACGAAGGTATTGCGCATCGCCGGCCAGAAGTCCGGGCTGACGGTGAACAACTTGATGTAGTTGCCGAGCCCGTTGAAGGTGCGTGCACCGAAAGGTGGGCCAGTTGAACAGGCTCATGACGATGGACAGCCCCACCGGAAAGAGCGTGAACAGGCCGAGGCCCAGCAGGGCCGGGCTGACGAAGCCCAACGCCTGGCGAGCCTCGGCCCTGCGAAGGGCCCCTTTTCTAGGGGAGGACATTCAGGACCCTTTCCCCGTCACTGCTGGAACTGCTGCTGAGCGGAGTTCAGCACCTCGGACATCGGCTTGGAGCCGCTGTAGACGCTCACCAGTTCGGGCTGGATGTACGAGTTGACCTTGGACCAGTTCGGGGAGACGTGCTGCGCCTCGACGTTGGCGAAGGCGGCATCGAAGGCCTGTTTGACCACGTCGCGGTACTGCTCATCGATGGACTCGAAGTACAGCGGCTGTGACTCGACGCGGGCCGGGTAGGGACCGACCGAGCTGGCGACGTAGTCCTGGGCCTCCTTGCTGAGCAGGGCTCCCAGCACCTTCAGGGCCGAATCCTTGTCCTTGCAGCTCTTGGCGATGCCGTAGCCCGATCCGAGGATCAGTCCGGTCGCCTTACCGCCAGCGGGTGCGGGCAGGTTCGTCATGCCGACCTTGAAGCCCGCGTCGTTCTTGATGTAGCTGCTGGCGTTCCAGGTGCCGTCGACGGCCATCGCGGCGTTGCCGTTGGAGAACTGATCCTCACCCCAGCCGGCGTCGGAGGCCGATCCCACGGGCAGCGCGACCTTCTTGTCGGTGACCAACCCTGCGTACCAGGTGGAAGCCTCGACAAAGGCTGGGTTGGCGATGTCGAGCTTGCCATCAGCCGTCACAGGCTGGGTGCCGGACTTTGGCGATCGGCAGGGCCTGCCACTGGAAGTCTCCCATGCCGATGCCGAAGCCCTGCTTGTCGTCCTTGGTGGCCGCGGTGGCGGTGGCCTCGAAGTCGTCGAAGGTCCAGCCGTTCTTGGGCTGAGGTGCGCCCGTGGCGTTGATCATGTCGACGTTGTGGTAGGTGAGCATGGTGGCCATATCAAAGGGCAGGCCATACATGGTGCCGCCATCACTGAGGATGTCCGTGGCGCGCGGGGCGAAATCGGCGGATTTGAGCCCTGCGGTGGTGAGATCGGCCTCGGTGAGCTCCACGAAACCGGCCTTGTAGTCGGACAGCTTCCCGGAGTTCATGCCCGTCACACAGGCCATGTTGTCGGTGCCCATGTTGGTGGTGAGCTTGGTGAAGAAGTCACCCCACGGGGCGGTGCGCAGCTCGATCTGAATGTCGGGGAAGAGCCTTCTGGGCGATCTCCACCTGCTTCTTGAGGGCCTCGGTGTCCTTCTCGCCACCGGCCCACATGTCGACGACGATCCTCGTCTTGCCATCCGCGCCGGTGGTGTCGCTGCCGCCTCCCTTGCTGGAGCAGCCGGTGAGCGCCAGCGCGGTGACTGCCGCCAGCGCGACGGCCTTGCGGAAATTGAACTTCATAATTTCTCCTAGATTCCGCACCATTAATTCGTCTTCGAATTAAATTGAGTGCCTTCTCGGCGGAAGTGAGCATAGGGCAGACCGATCGGATGACGCAAGGAGCCGCCCGATCCTGCTGAGCGATTGCACTCGCCCAGCCAGCCGCACGACCTCTTCCCACACGCCTTGCAGCCCAGGAGAATCAGCACCGGAAACCGAACCGCCGACGCCCCACTCGCGCAGTCACCCAACAGGACTCGCACGACCGCCACAGACTCGGCACCGGAGCATAGAAAGAGGCCTTCTGCCTTAATTCGACGTCAGCTAAAGTTACTGCATGACGCACCCACACCCGCGCATCACGGAGTTGCTGGCCGACGGGTCCGCCTCGTCGCGTTCGGACATCGCGCGCCTGCTGGGGATCGCCCCATCGACCGCCTCGGCCTGGGTCGGACAACTCATCGAGAGCGGGAGTCGTCGTCGAGGATGGGCTGGTCGCATCCGGAAGCGGACGCCCCCGCCGGAGACTCCGCCTCAACCGTCCTCCCGGTCACCTCCTGGTGGCGGAACTGGGTGGCAACCACGCGCGTCTCGGGGGTGGCCGACAGGGCGGGACGGTTGCTGCACTCCACGACCTCGCCCCTGACGGTGGCCGATGGCCCGGAGCACGTCCTCAGTTCCCTCACCACGCTCCTGCGCAAACCAACGCGCCGAGGGGGAACCGGCGGGAGTGGGGCTGGCGCTGCCCGGCCCAGTGCAACCTGGGGGCACGGTGCGGCTGCCGTCGCGGATGCCAGGGCTGGGCGGGATTTCCCGTGCAGGAGGCCCTCGCGGAGAGCTTCGGGGTGCCTGCCGTGGTGGAAAACGACGCGAACGCGATGGCCCTCGGGGAACACCGCACCCAGTTCGGTTCCGAGGGCGACTCCATCACGGTGAAAGCGGGCACGGCGATCGGGTTCGGGCATCGTGATCGCGGGGCAGCTCTATCGGGGGCGACCTTCGCCGCCGGGGACGTCACCCACACCGTGGTCCATGCGGCAGGGAGCAGACCCTGCACCTGCGGGAAGACCGGCTGCCTGGAGACGGTGGCTTCAGGAGCGGGTATCGTCGCGCGGCTCGTCGAGCAGGGGATCGAGGTCACCAAGACCGCCGGTGCCCTGGCCCTGGCCCGCGACGGCGATCCCCGAGGCCACGACTATGATCCGCACCGCAGGTTCCCTGCTCGGGGAGGTCCTCAGCTCGGTGGTGAGTTTCTTCAACCCGCAGGCGCTGTTCCTGACCGGCGGGTTGGCCTCGTCGCAGCACTTCGTGACGGCGGTCCGGGCCCGCATCTACGACGGTTGTCACCCGTTGATGACGGAGTCGCTGCGGATCGAGGCGGCGTCGTTGGGAGCCGATGCGGCCCTGGCTGGCACGGCCCTGCTGACCGCGGCTGCTGTCCGCGAGGCAACCACCTGAGACCCCCGCCGCCCAGGATGTCGTTATGTCATGTGGAAAGATTTTGTACCGTACATGCCACAGAACTTTTCACGACGTCACCACAATCTTCTTCCCTGAGACCGCCCCTAGGCTGGGACCATGTTGATCGGTGCTCATGTTGACGCGAACTCTGCAATTGCGCAGGCCGTTGCCCTGGGAGCGGACATCGCCCAGGTGACCCTCGGCGACCCGCAGTCATGGAAGAAACCCGCCATCCCTGGCGACGGGGCCACCTCCTTGGGAGCGCAGGCCGCCGACGCCGGGGTCGGTCTCTACGTACACGCCGCGTACGTCATCAACGTCGCCTCCACCAACAATCGCATCCGCATCCCGTCGCGGAAACTGCTGCAGCAGACCATCGATGCGGCCGCCGGGATCGGGGCGCGTGGGGTGATCGTCCACGGCGGGCATGTCACTGCCGACGAGGAGCAGCAGCAGGGCTACGACAACTGGCGCAAGTGCGTCGACGGCCTCGACGTGAAAGGTGCCGGTCCTGATCGAGAACACAGCGGGCGGCAAGAAGGCGATGATGCGCTACCTCGACTCCATCCGCGACCTGTGGAGCGCCCTCGAAGGTTCCACCAATCTGGACGGCATCGGGCTCTGCCTGGACACCTGCCACGCGCATGCCGCCGGCCTGGACCTGACCACCGTGGTGGCGGACGTGCGAGCTATCACGGGACGCATCGACCTGGTCCACTGCAACGATTCACGCGACGCTCCCGGTTCCGGGCGCGACCGCCACGCCCCGTTGAGAGACGGTCAGCTCGACCCGGAGGTCCTCATCGCCCTACTGCGCGACGCCAACGCCCCGGTCATGCTGGAGACCCCGTCGGAGAACCACGCGGAGGAAATCACCTGGCTGCGAGAACAGCTGGGCTGAGAGCGGCACCGACGGATTTCCCCGGTTGCGCAGCACTCAACTCATTCCGGCCCGGAATGGCGCATGTCCGGGATTGAGTGCTGCGGAACCGGGTTGGGCGTCCTCAGGCCCTTCCCCGCGGCCTTCTGCTCCCCCGGGTGGGAGAGGTTCTCGAAGGACAGCAGTCGATCCACCGTGATCTCGTCCAGCAGCCCCCTCTCCAGGACGATGTCGCGCACCGATTTGCCCGATCTGGCGGCCTCCCGGCCCACCTCGTCGCCGGCCCGGTGCCCGATGTAGTCGTTGAGGAGGGTCACCACCGAAATCGATTCGCGCACGTAACGTTCGCAGACGTCCTTGTTGGCGGTGATGCCGTCGACGCAGCGGGTCCGCAACACATCGCAGCCCGACCTCAGCAGCCGGATCGACTCGAACAGCGCCTGCGCGATCACCGGTTCCATGGCGTTGAGCTGCAGCTGTCCCGCCTCGGCGCCGAGCCCGACGGTGAAGTCGTTGCCACGCACCTTGTAGGTGATCTGGTTGACCACCTCGGGGATGACGGGGATTGACCTTGGCGGGCATGATCGAGCTGCCCGCCTGCATCGCGGGCAGGTTGATCTCGTTGAAACCGGTGCGCGGCCCGGAGCTCAGCAACCGCAGGTCATTGCAGATCTTCGACAGCTTCGTCGCCAGGCGTTTGCAGGCCGCGTGGGCCATCACATAGGCACCGGTGTCAGAGGTGGCCTCGATCAGGTCGACCGCGGTGACGAAACGGGCGTCCCGTGATCTCGCAGAGGTGTTTCACCGCCAGCTCCCGGTATCCGGGCGGGGCGTTCAGCCCGGTGCCGATCGCCGTCGCGCCCAGGTTGATCTCCAGCAGCAACGAGCGTGCGTAGTCGAGGTGGCGCAGCTCCTCCTCCAAGTTCACCGCGAAGGCCGTGAACTCCTGCCCCAGTGTCATCGGTACCGCATCCTGCAACTGGGTGCGTCCAAGCTTGAGGATGGTCTCGAACTCCTCGCCCTTGTCATAGAAGGAGTCGGAGAGCTCCTCGACCGCATGCGACAGCTCCCCAAACACGTGGTCGAGGGCCACCCGGAAGCCCGTCGGGAAGGTGTCGTTGGTGGATTGGCTGTGGTTGACGTGGTCGTTGGGGTCGACGATGTCGTAGCGTCCCTTTCGAGAAACCCGAGGTGCTCCAGCGCCAGGTTCGCGAGCACCTCGTTGGTGTTCATGTTCACCGACGTCCCCGCGCCACCCTTGGAAGACATCGATCGGGAACTGGTCCATGCAGCGTTTTTCTCACCAGCACCTCGTCGCAGGCCTGGAGGATCGCCCGCGCCACCCAGCCGGGGCAGGACACCGAGTTCGCGATTCGCCAGCGCCGCCGCTTTCTTCACCTGGACCATTCCGCGAATCAACTCGGGAACAGAGTTCACGGTGACACCCGAGATGGGGAAAGTTCTCGATGGCTCTCAACGTGTGAATTCCGTACCAGGCGTCATCAGGGAACCTGACGATCGCCGAGTAGGGTCGGTTTCGGTGCGCGACATTGCTTTCCTTTCGGAGCTATCCTCCCGACGAAACCCCGTGGATGGGGGCGGAAGCAACGCTACCGGAGTCGGTGCGACTGCGCGCCCCGGACCACATCTTCTCCGTTCTGCGAGACGACCAGCCGGGTCGGCACCGCACGTCCTTCGACGAGTCGCTAGGCTTGGGGCGTGACCAGATGCGTTTACATTGCTTCATCGGAGTGGCAGGTCAGCAAGAGCGCCGTTGCTCTGGGCGTGCTGGAGTTGTTCGCGCGCCAAGTCCGCTCGGTCGGTTTCTTCCGTCCGCTGGTGCAGTCCCTGCAGGAGGACGGCATCACGACGGCGTTGCTGGCCACCGACACCCTGCGTCACCAAAGTCTCGAGGACAGCATCGGTGTCAGCTACGAGGACTGGGCCAATGATCCGGACGCCGCCATCGACACGATCGTTGCGAAGTACTCCGCGCTGGCGGAGCGCTTCGAGGCGATCGTGATCGTCGGTTCCGACTTCGACGACCTCACCTACGGCACCGAGCTGGACCACAACGCCCCTCATCGCCGCCAACCTGAACGCGCCGGTGCTGTACGTGTGTCGCGCATCGGAAAGGTCCATCGACGAGGTCTGCCGGATGGCCGAGGAGTCGATCGAGGCCTTCGAGGCCCGTCACAACACCGTCGTCGGGGATCATCGCCACCCGCGCGGAACCCGAGATCAGCGAGGAACTCTCCTCGGCGTTGCGTGAGGTGCGCGACGTTCCGGTCTCTGTGTTGTCCGCGAATCCGGTGCTCGATGCGCCGTCGGTCGGCCAGCACTTTCGAGGCCGTCGATGCGACGCTGTGGCGCGGCACACCGGAAAGCCTGAACCGTGAGGCGCTCACGACGATCATCGCGGGCATGAGCCTGCCGAACCTGCTTCCGCGCCTCCAGAAGGAGGCCACCGTCATCGTCCCCGCCGATCGGCTCGACCTGCTGCCCGCGCTCATCATGGCGCACCGTTCCGCCACCTACGGTCCCCTGGCTTCGCTGGTACTGACGGGGGGCTTCGAGATCCCGGAGACAGTTGCGGCGCTGCTCAGCGATTCCGAGGTCGACCTGCCCATCGGCGCCACCAACAACGACACCTTCCCCACCGCGGTTGCACTGCGGGAGGTCAGCGGTGTGGCCACCAGCTCGCCGCGGAAGGTCGAGTTGGCACGCGCCCTGTTCGATCGACACGTCGACGAGGACGCGTTGCTGGCCGCCATCGAACTGCCCCGCGCCGAGATCCGCACCCCGAGCATGTTAGAGCACCAGCTGATGCAGATGGCCCGCAGGGACCTGAAGCGAATCGTGCTGCCCGAATCCACCGATGACCGGGTGCTGACCGCTGCCGACGTGGTGTTGAAACGCCACATCGCGGAGATCACCCTCCTCGGCGATCCAGGTGCCGTTTCCCGTCGCGCCGCGGAGCTGGGCCTCAACCTGACCAAGGCCACCGTCGTTGACCCGAAGGATCCCGAGTTGCTGGAACGCTTCGCAGCCGAGTACGCGAAGCTGCGCGCCCACAAGGGGGTGACCCTGGAAGCGGCCCGCGAGAAGCTGGCGGATCTGTCCTACTTCGGCACGATGATGGTGCACCTCGGCATGGCCGACGGCATGGTCTCCGGCGCGGTGAACACCACGGCCAACACCATCCGGCCCTCGCTGGAGTTCGTGAAGACCAAGCCGGGCGTCTCGGTGGTTTCCGGATCCTTCCTGATGGCGATGAGCAACCGCGTGGTGGTCTACGCCGACTGCGCCGTCAACCCCGACCCGACACCCGCGCAGCTCGCGGACATCGCGATCTCCTCGGCTCAAACCGCGGTCAGCTTCGGCATCGAACCGCGGATCGCGATGCTGTCCTACTCGACGGGCACCTCCGGTTTCGGTGCCGACGTCGACAAGGTGCGTGAGGCCACCGAGCTCGTCCGCGAGAAGGCACCCGACCTCAAGGTGGAGGGTCCGATCCAGTTCGACGCGGCTGTCGATGAGGTGGTGGCGGCCAAGAAGATGCCGGGCTCGGAGGTCGCGGGGCGCGCGACGGTGTTCATCTTCCCGGACCTCAACACCGGCAACAACACCTACAAGGCCGTGCAGCGTACCTCCGGCGCGGTTGCCATCGGCCCCGTCCTCCAAGGGGCTCCGCAAGCCCGTCAACGACCTGTCCCGTGGCGCGCTGGTGGATGACATCGTCTCGACGATCACCATCACCGCCATCCAAGCCCAGACGGACTGAACCCTGGCCCTGAAGTCCTGAACCCTGTCCGAAATCGATCCACCAAGGAAAGTATCCGTGTCCAATCACATCCTGCTGCTCAACTGCGGCTCCTCGTCCATGAAGTATCAGCTCTTCGACCCGGAGACGCAGAGCCCCTTGGCGGTCGGCATCATCGAGCGGATCGGGCAGGACATCGGAAAACTGAAACACGAGGTCGACGGGCAGGGAGTTCGTCGAGGAACAACCCTTCCCCGACCACACCGCCTCGTTCGCCGCCGTCGTCGCGGCCTTCGGAAAGCACGGGCCGTCCCTCGACGGGGTGCGGGCCGTCGGTCACCGCACCGTCCACGGCGGCTCCACTTTCCAGGAGTCAACCCTCATCACCGACGAGGTGATCGCGAAACTGGTGGAACTGCAGGCCCTGGCGCCGCTGCACAACCCCCCGGGGATCGCGGGCATCGAGGCCGCGATGGCACTGCTGCCCGACGTGCCGCACGTCGCGATCTTCGACACCGCCTTCTTCGCGACGCTGCCCGCCGAGGCCTACACCTACGCCATCGACAAGGAGGTCGCGAAGAAGTACGAGTTGCGCCGTTACGGCTTCCACGGCACCTCCCACTCGTACGTGTCGAAGAAGGCCGCGGAGGTGCTGGGGCGTCCCGCCGAGGACCTGAAGGTCATCGTCTGCCACCTCGGCAACGGCGCCTCCATCTCGGCGGTCGACGGCGGTCGCGCGGTGGAGACGTCGATGGGTCTGACCCCGCTGCAGGGGCTCGTGATGGGCACCCGCTCCGGCGACATCGACCCGGGCATCTTCAAGTTCCTCTCCGACAAGGGCTACTCCATCGACGAGATCGACACTCTGCTGAACAAGCAGTCCGGCATGGGCGGCATGTGCGGCCACACCGACATGCGCGACGTCGAGGCCAAGATCGAGGCGGGCGACGCCGACGCGCGCCTGGCGATGGACGTCTACATCCACCGCCTGATCAGCTACATCGGCGCCTACATCGCGGTGCTGGGCGGGGTGGACGCGGTGGTGTTCACCGCGGGCATCGGCGAGAAACGCCTCCCTCGTGCGCGGCGAGGCCTCCAAGCGGCTGCGTCACCTCGGCCTGGTCATCGACGAGGAGAAGAACGCGGTGCGTTCCAAAGGAACCGCGCGTGATCTCCACCCCCGACTCCCCTGTCACGATCCTCGTGGTCCCCACCAACGAGGAACTGGCCATGGCCCAGGACACCCTGCGCATCATCGGGAGCCTGAGGGACCCTTCCCAAAAGCTGGTTGAGCCGATCAGCGAGCCGGTCGAGTCGAAACCACGGCGAGGGACACCCAAGAACCCGTGGGCAAGTCCGCCTCCCGACCACCGAGATGGTTTTCGACAGCCGTTCGCTTCGCTCACGAACTGGCTCAACCAGCTTCAGCAGAGGGAGCGCTCACAAGCTGACTCAACCGGCTTTGGGGAAGGGGTTGGTCTTGACCCTTCTGGGACCTACTTCCTTTGAAAGTTGGAAACTGCCGCGAAGCTCGACGGGACCGCACGTCTGTGGTGATGACATGAGGAACGCTGTGCACCACATCGAACTCTGGACAAGCGACGTGGAAGCCGCAACGCCGTCCTTTGACTGGCTCTTCGCCAGTCCCTCGGCTGGACCCTGGATCACGATCCCGCTCGGCCAACCGGACGCATCTGGCAGCATCCCAGCGGCGTCTACCTCGTACTGGAACAGTCACCCGACATCTCCAGACCCCTGGAACGAACCCACGCTGGCTTCAACCACCTCGCCCTACGCGCCATCGAACTCGTGGTCGGCTGAGCATCCGCATCTGCCGCGACCATCGCGTTCGCGAGCGTCTCCTCATCATGCTCATGCGCGAGCCGAGCATTTCAACGCGTATCGGTAGAGTTGGGCCATGGATCTGCGCTTCCCGCCACCGCTGGCTCACGGATCGCTTGTCGGTATCACGAGTCCTTCATCCGGTGCGTCCGGCGTGTTGCAGCCTCGCGTCGACGCCGCTCTGCAGGCGATCCACCAGCACGGTTTGCAAACTCGGGTCGGGGAGTGCATGAACGGCGATAGGCACGTCAGCGCACCCGTCGCCCAGCGCGCCGCCGAGTTCCAGGCAATGCTGCTCGATCCCGAGATCCAGGCAATAGTCCCACCGTGGGGCGGCGAGACCTGCATCGACCTGATCCCGCACCTGGACTGGGACGCCATCGCAGTCGCTGAGCCCACCTGGGTGGTCGGCTTCTCCGACATCTCCACCCTCCTGGCACCCCTGACCCTGCGGGCCGGGTGGGCCACCATCCACGGCAACAACCTCATGGACACGCCCTACACGGCGCCGGACGGACTGGTGGGACTGGCTCGACATCATCACCATGCCCACCGGCACCACATTCACCCAGATCTCACCCAACGCCCATCGCCAGAGCTTCGTCGACTACGTCGAACACCCCGAGGTGGACACCTACGAACTGGAAACCTCATCCCGCTGGGAACGCTGGGACCAGCCCGACCAGGACCTCGCCGTGAAAGGCCGTCTCATCGGCGGTTGCATCGACACCATCGCCCACCTCGCCGGAACCTCCTACCTTGACACCACGAGCCTCGCCACCGATGGCGAGGGCCTCCTCGTCTATGTCGAGGGCCGCCAGTGAAAACGCTGGCTGCATCGCCCGCAGCCTCCACGGGATGCGTCTCAACGGCTTCTTCGACCAAGCCAATGCCATCCTTGTCGGTCGTACCTACGCACCCAACATCCCGGGCATCACCCAGAAAGACGCAGTCCTCGACGCCCTCACCCCGCTCGGCGTCCCGATCATCGGCGGTGTCGACTGCGGCCACTGGGCGCCCTACATGCCCCTGGTCAACGGGGCCATGGCCGTCGTCGAGCACGACAGCACCTCCAGCAGGATCCACCAGACCCTCGCCTGAACAACGTCCTCTTCTGCCGCGCGGTGTGCTGACAGCGTTCAGTGGAGTAACCCTGGTGGCGTCTAGAGCTGGTCGCCAAGGTTGATGAGCCAGTTCAGCCAGGTGATGCTGTGGTTCCCCTCAAATCGTGGATGGTTTCCTGTGTGCGGTTTCCTGATCGGAGGTCGTAGTGTTCTCGTAGCTGCTCGGGCTCATCACGTCGATTGTGCTGTGTCGGCGCTTGCGGTTGTAGGACCTGTAGTGCCTGTCCAGGACGACGGTCTGGGCCTGGCAGGGTGTTCTCGAACTCGTGGCGCGAGAGGACCTCCTGCTCCGAGCTGCTGATGAACGCCTCTGAGGTGACGTCGCCGAAGGGGCCTGTCCAGTTTTCTGTGTAAGCGTTTTACAGGTAGGGGTTGATTCGGTCGGGGTATGCGGTGGTGAGGCTGGGCCAGGGCCTTGTTCCAGTCGGTGGTGATCTGTCCTTCGACGAGCTTGCCCTTGGCCTTGCGCTTGGCTGGTGGCGAGTCCTTTCTCCTTGTCGCGTTCTCAGGGCTCGTTTGTCCTCGATGTCGCAGATCGCCAGCCACAGCAGCTTGACCACCGCCTCATCGGAGGGAAGTGGCCGCGGTTCTTGGAGACCTTGCGTAGCTGGTAGTTCAGCGACTCGATGCTGTTGGTGGTGTAGATGACACGCCTAAGCATTGGCGGGAATTCCAGGAAGGGAGTGAACCGCTCCCAAGCCCGTTCCCAGGTCGCCACCGTCTCAGGGTACTTGACCCCCATATCGGACTCAGAGAAGTCGGTCAGAGCCTGCCAGGCGGCCTCCTGGCTCGGGGCGGTGTAGACGGCCTTGAGAGCGGCCGCAACCTTCCTGCGGTCACCGTAGGAGACAAACCGCATCGAGGCGCGGATCAGGTGGACCACGCAGGTCTGAACCGTAGCCTGGGGCCAGGTCGCCTCGATCGCCTCAGGCAGGCCAGTGAGCCCGTCACAGCACACGATCAGCACGTCCTTGACGCCCCTGTTGGCCAGCTCGGCGCACACGTGCGCCCAGAAGGAGGCTCCTTCCCCGGCCTGAACCCAGATACCCAGGACGTGCTTGACGCCGTCCATGTCCACCCCGACCGCGATGTGGGCTGAGCGAGAGGCGACCCGGTGATTGACGCGGACCCTGACCCGGATCGCGTCGAGGTAGACCACCGGGTAGAACTCCTCCAGCGGGCGGCGCTGCCACTCCAAGACAGTCTCGGCGACCGCGTCGGTGATCCTCGAAATGGTCCCCGAGCTGAGCTCCACACTGAGCGTGGAGGCCAGGTGGTGCTGGATATCCCTTACGGTCATTCCGCCGGCGTACAGGCTAATGATCATCGCATCGAGCCCATCCAAACGACGCTGGCCCTTACGCACCAGGCGCGGGGTGAAGGTCCCGGCCCGGTCCCGGGGCACCTCGATCTCAAAAGGACCCACCTCAGAGTCCACCATCTTAGACGTGGCTCCGTTCCTGGCATTGCCGCGCGCCTGGCTGGTCGGCTCGCCCTTGTCGTAGCCCAGGTGCTCGGTCAACTCAGCAGCCAGGCCCCTCTCCAGGGCCTCCTTGACCAGGGCCGGCAGCAGGCCATCAGTCCCGGTCATGTTCACCTGCCCGGCATCAATCTTCTCAAACAAGCCGTCCAGAGCCCCGGTCTCGCGCAGCTGGTCGACCACATCCCGCCCACCAGCAGGGAGCCCTGTTGTCGTCATCGGTAGCAATCATCAGTGTCAGTCCTTCCACAGGGGCTTACACAAACCATTGAACAGGCTCCGCCGAAGCACGGCCCCACCCGTTCCCATTGACTGCCGGATCCCGAATTGGCGACACAGCTTGGTGAACGAGTTCGCCGTGTACGTCGCGCCCCTGTCAGCGTGGAAGATGACTCGCTTCGTTTCATCCTCGCACCAGCCGGGCTGGTTGACAGCGTCGATGCCGTGAACGTGCGGCCCCTGGCAACAGCTAGGCCCACCAGTGCCCGGTCACGCCACTTGTAGAACCAGGCCAGACTGACCTCGAGCAGCAAACAGATGATCGTGTGCGGCACTCCGGTACTTCGTCCTCTGCTCGGCGATCAGGCGCGCCACACTCACTTCGTCACGTCCTTCGCCCACCCGATATCCCGATATAAGGATCACCTGAGGACACCACGTTCCATCCGCATCACGGCGTTTCTCAGCACGGAACCACTCGAGTTCCTCGACATCGTCTCCGGGTCAAGCTCACCATGACCCTCCCGGGCCTCCCAGACCTACTTGACCCAATTGCCCAACATGCCCCCACTACAGCAAGATCGCGCGCGACCTGCGCGATCAGCTTCCCTGTCTCTCCCACGACCCGGACAACGCCCTCACCGAACTCCCGGTCACATTTCTTCCGCTTCTCTGACATCCCAACCCTCATCGTCGATACCTCCACGGTCCGGGAGAACCTCAGATTCCCGGCGCTCATCCCTTGGCTCAACCAGCTTCAGGATGCTCCCCGAGCGGCCACCACCGACACTCCGGTCTTGTCTGGCGCGCTAACTTTGGAGGGTGTCAGCCTGTATTCTGGCCGACACTTCCCCACTCTTTCGGCAATGGAGGTCCGGGCATGACCTTGCTGACCATCGGCGTGGCGAGCAGCGCGCTGTTCGACCTGACCGAGTCGGAGCGTGTGTTCCGCGAGCAGGGCGTTGCCGCCTATCGCGAACACCAGGAGAAGCGCCTCGACCGACCGTTGCCAGCCCGGACCCGCGCTACCGTTCATCCGGCGGCTCCTCGGTCTCAACGACGTGCTGGCCGATGCGGTGGATGTGATCGTGCTGTCCCGCAACAGCGCCGAGTCCGGGCTGCGGGTGATGCGTTCCATCAGCTCGGTCGGGACTGCCCATCACCCGGGCCGTCTTCAGGGAGGGGCGCCCCGCCTTTCGAGTTCATGCCCGCGCTGGAGATGTCGCTGTTCCTGTCGGCCAACCATGACGACGTCTCCGAGGCCCTGGCGAGCGGACAGCCCGGCGGGCACGGTGCTGCGGGGCAGCACGATGCCCGAGTGGGCAGGGAACTGCGAATCGCCTTCGATTTCGACGGGGTCCTGGCCGACGACTCCTCGGAACGCATGTTCCGCCAGGAAAGGCCTGGGACGCTACGCCCAACGCGAAGCCGAACTGGCCGACGTCCCCTCTCCCCCGGTCCCTCTGGCGCCCTTCCTGGCCGGTTTGAACCGCCTCCAGGAGGAGGAGACGGCCCTGTCACTCACAAGATCCCAGCTACGAACCCCACGGCTGCGCATCTCGTTGGTGACCGCGCGCTCCGCTCCCGCCCACGAACGCGCCGTCAACAGCCTCCACTCCTGGGGTCTCAAGGTCGACGACGCCTTCTTCCTCGGCGGCTTGCCGAAAGGCCCCCCCATCCTGGAGGTGCTGAACCCCCACATGTTCTTCGACGACCAGCGGGACAACCTCGATCGAACCCTGCGTACCCCATCGGTCCACGTGCCCTTCGGGCGTGGCCAACGAGGTCAGCACCGGTCCCGCACCACTCACCGAGAACCCACACCGTGCCCGTCGCGCCGCACCGGAGAAGGTCCTCGACTTCACTGCCTGACCGGCGTCGCGGAACACCACCCCGAGCGAGGAAAACGACAAGACGAATGACCTTCAGTTGTGGGAATCCGACGAGGCCTGTGCCGCACTTCTCGGCGTGCCCGTGGCGTATTTTCCACCGCTTGCCCTGAGCGGGATAGCGTTGCCCCATGGCACGAGCACTGATCACGGGAGCGACCGCCGGCATAGGCAACGCTTTCGCCAAGGAACTTGCAGCCCGTGGAAACGATCTGGTGCTCGTCGCCCGGGACCGCGATCGTCTCCGCAAGGTCGCCGCGGACCTGTCGGAGGTGCACGGGATCGATGTGGAAGTGCTGCCCGCTGACCTGTCCGTCCGCGACGAGGTGATGAAGGTGGCGCAACGGCTCGAATCGGAGACCGATCCCGTCGACATGCTCATCAACAATGCCGGATTCGGACTTCACGCCTCGCTGATCGACGCCTCCCAGATCGAACTCCACGAACGCGCCATGGACGTGATGTGCCTGGCGATGCTGATCCTCGGCGGCGCCGCGGGCCGGGCCATGAAGGCGCGGGGACGAGGCCGGATCGTCAACGTCGCATCCACATCGGGGGCGATCTTCACCGGCAACTACTCCGCCATCAAGGCGTGGGCACGCACCTGGTCGACGGGCCTGGCCCTGGAGCTCAGCGGCACCGGCGTCACGGTCACGGCACTGCTGCCCGGCTGGGTGCGCACCGAGTTCCACCAGCGCGCCGGGAATCAGCGCCACGAGCTCTGCCGTCATTCGTGTGGATCGACGCCGACGACCTGGTCAGGCAGTGCCTGCGGGACGTCGAGAAGGGACGCATCGAATCGGTACCGACGAAACGCTGGAAGGCGTCGTTGTTCATCGCGGATCATGGACCACGGAAGTTCATCCGTTGGTTCTCCTACAAGCTGTCCGCTAGCAGAAGGAAACGCTGAAGACATGGCGAAAGTCCCGAAACCGGGCAGGCACGCCTCCAAACTGAATGCATCCACCCGCCAGGCCGCGCAGATGCTGCTGCTGAAACCGACGATGTGGCGGCTGCTGCGCGTCCACGTGCACGGCAAGGCGAACCTGGAGGGCCTGGAGGCACCCTGCGTGGTGTTCGCCAACCACTCCTCCCACCTGGACACCCCTCTGATCTACGGGGCATTGCCGAACCGGATCTCGAAGTACCTGGCGGCGGGCGCTGCGCGCGACTACTTCTACGACAAGTGGTGGAAAGCCGGGCCGATGTCGCTGTTCTTCAACGGCTACCCCATCGATCGGGGCAAGGACCGGAGCAAGGACAACGACTCGAAGAAACGCAACGTCAGGGGCCTGTCAGCCGCGCTCCTCGACGCCGGGGTGCCGCTGCTGATCTACCCGGAGGGATCGCGTTCCCGCACGGGCGCGATGGGCCCGTTCAAACCGGGCGTGGCGGCCCTGTGCATCTCCCGGCAGATCCCCGCCGTCCCGATAGCCCTGATCGGCGCACACGCCGCCTGGCCGAGCACCCAGAAGCACCTCCCCAAGGGGCGTCCCATCGTGCACGTCGTCATCGGACGGCCCATGACGCCTCTACCCGGCGAGATCGCCCACGAATTCAACGAACGGATGCGCCGCCAAGTACTCGAACTCCACGACACCACGGCGCGCGCCTACGGTGCCAGGACCCTCGACGAGTATGCCCGCGTCGCCGCTCTCGGAAAGGCGAAGAAGACCGAGGTCACCGCCCTGGCGGAGGACGCCCGGGCTCGCGCCGACCAGTCGGACCACCAGGAAAACCAGGAGGACCAATGATCGAAGGCGTCAAGCAACACAAGTGGTGGGGCTGGGGTGAGGATGGCCGCTCGTACCACCACGACGACAAACCGAAGTTCGCCCCTTCGTGAAGAAACTGGTCGGCGTCGACATCAACGCGCCCATCGCCCCACTGCCGAAGCTCTCGGACCTGAACGTCCCGCCGTCGCGGCTGGAACCGGAGCTGCGCGACGCGCTGACCGGGATCTCCGGCGCCGAGTACGTGCAGTCCGACGACGAGACCCGCGTCGTCCACGGCCTCGGGAAAGGGGTCCGCGACCTGATGCGGGTGCGCGCCGGCGACTTCGGTCGCCTGCCCGACGTGGTGGTCTATCCCGCCAACGAGGACGAGGTGGCGCGGATCGTCGACGCGGTGGTGGCGGCCAACGCGGTCGTGATCCCGTTCGGCGGCGGCTCCAACATCGTTGCCGCTCTGGAGGCCGAACCCGGCGAGCAGCGGCAGGTGGTCTCGGTGAACCTGGGGCGGATGAACCGGGTCCTCGCCATCGACGAACAGTCCGGGCTGGCGCACATCCAGGCGGGCGTGTTCGGCCCCGACATGGAAGAGCAGCTCCAGGCCCGCGGGTTGGACGATGGGGACACCACCCCGACTCGTTCGTGTGGTCGACGCTGGGCGGGTGGATCGCCACCCGCAGCTCCGGCATGCAGTCCGACAAGTACGGCGACATCGCCGACATCTGTCGCGGCCTGCGCATGGTGATGCCCGGCCAGATCCTGTCGCTGCGCCCCCTGCCGTCGACGTCCTCCGGCCCGAGCGTGCGCGAGATGGTGCTGGGATCGGAGGGACGCCTGGGAATCATCACCTCCGCCTGGGTGAACGTGCACCGCATTCCCGAGGTCCGGGAAATCCAGGCCTATTTCTTCCCCACCTACGAGGACGGCCTGCAGGCATGCGAGCAGATCATCTCCTCCGACGCTTCCGTCATGATGGCCCGCGTATCGGATGCCATCGAGACGCAGTACATCATGGCCAACGGGAAACGCTCCTCGAAGCTGTCGTCGCTGCTCAGCAAGGGCATCGAGAAGATCATGCTGGCTAAAGGGCTGGGATCTGGAACAGATCGCCATGGCCTTCGTCGGTTTCGAGGGGCTCCGCGAACCACGTCACCTACGAGAAGGGTCTCATCAGCAAGATCGTGCGCGCCAACGGCGGGGCTGGGGAGTCGGCAAGGGACCGGGCACCCTCTACGACCAGAAGAAGTACGACACCCCCTACATCCGCGACTTTATGCTGGATCACGGCATGATCTGCGACGTCTCCGAGACCTCCACGCCGTGGCGCTACGCTGCCGAGATTCACACCAAAACCGTCGCCGCTGCCCTGAAGGCCATGGAGGAGCGAGGCGTCAGGGGAACGGTGTTCTGCCACCTGTCGCACTCCTACCACTCGGGTGCCTGCCAGTACTTCACCTTCGCCATCGCCGACGACTCCGATGACGCCATGGACACCTCACGACGCCGTCAAACGGGCCATCCAGCAGTCGTTCATGGATTGCCACGGAACGGTCTCGCACCACCACGGGGTCGGTGAGGAACACTCGCCCTGGATGGACCAGGACATCTCCCCGGCGGGCGTGTTCATCCAGCGAACGTTGTTCGAGGGAGTAGACCCGGGACGCAACCTGAACCCCGGCAAGATCGTCCACGAGGGCCGGCCCGGCATCTCGTCGAACTCCCGAGACGCCTGAGGTCGCAACCGGTTTCCCTCGCTCCTGAGGTCGGTTACTTCGGCAGGTAGACATCCTGCCGTCGCACCTGTCGAACCGGGCTACGAGGAGCGAGCTGGTCGTGTCGAAAAACCCCAAGCACGGGCATTCGGACACATGCAAGAGGTTTCGCCACAACCAGCCCGCTCACGCTCGTGGAGCTCAGCTCAGCCGGCTTTCGACGGGCGCACCCTCTCACCTCATGTGATGACGTTCGCGAGTCGGTTCAACAGGCAGCCGTCTCGCTCACCCGGACGCGGCCCCGCAATCCTTCGAGCAGCTCCACAACTCCTCTGGGCGGCGGTTTGACCCGTGGTGGCGGTCTCCCCCGGCATCTCGGGCAGGTGCCCACCCTCCCTTCCAACCTCGCTGCCGAAGAGCCAACCCCACCTCGTTCGCCACTCGGCAGGGGTTCGTTCAGCACGTCAGACCAGCCGTAGCGCAACGTCGTCCACCCGAGGGTGAGCACGGTGCGGTTGTCCCGGAGCCGGTCTCGTGCCGCATCATGAAACTCCCGGCCATCGAGCTCCACCACCAACCCGTGATCGGGATAGGTGCCATCGACCCGAGTCCCTGCAAGCCGCCGGTCCTGACGAACCATGGCGGGTAACCGGTGCGCCCGTTCGACGTGCCAGAGGTAGCGCCACTCCAGGATGCTCTCGATCCCTTTCCCCGCCGTGGAAGCCAGAAGCAACACAGCGGCACGGTGCCCTGACGCGCGCAGGTTCCACGAAGGCCTGGATCACCCTCGTCGGATGACAGCAGTCCTCTGGAGATCCCGGTGGCCACGGCGTGAATCAGTTCGTCCTCGGTGGCATCGCGGGCGTAGTCGACCGCTAGTGGCCGGCGGCAGCCGTGGGGGACTCCCGACCGCAGGACGCTCCCCCACGCGGTACTCAACACTCCATCCCTCGAAGGCAAACCGGACGCGCCGGGATGTTCTCGGCAACCAGATCACGATACGGCCAGGTTCACGGCGGGTGATGCCATGGAGATGAGTGGCGGCCTCGGCTCCAGCGACGGCGCCAGCACCGCCACGCAGCAACCCGGACCACAGCAGCGACTCCCACCTGGGCCTCCTGAAGCACACAATGCCGTGGGCGATGTGCACCCATCCCCCTGCCGGTCAGCCCACGGATAACGGCACGGCTCACCCCAGCTGCGGTGAGCTGGGCAGTCGTGAGAACCCCAGCTTGGGTACGCGCACGACGACAGAGTGGGTCAGGAAGGATGGTTCTGGAGGTCACATAGTCATCATGGGCGGCGAAATCCGCGATTCTCCACGCCACCTCCCACCTGTGGAAAAACACCCTCATTTCTACTACCTATTGCCACATGCGATTACTACGACTTGTAGTTCTTAACGAAACGTCAAGAACGCCCAGATGAAACTTTGTACGACATCGCGAAAGATTTTGTACCGTATACGCTACAAAATTTTTCCAAATGACATAATGCGCACCCGGTCAGGGGACGGGGGAAGACGACGACAGCGACTCGGCCAGGAGGCGCAGGGCCTCATCGCGGACCTCGGCGGGCACGTCTCGAAGAAGGTCGGCCATCTCACGGGCCAGCACCACCGACTGCGGATCAGCTGGCTCATAACACCACGCGCGGCCTCGACGCTCGCGTCTGGCAAGGCCTTTCTTCGCGAGCCGGTCCAGTACCGTCATGACGGTGGTGTAGGCCAGGTCCCGGTCACGCACCAAGAGCTCCTGAACCTCGGCAACGGTCAGCGGCTCACCGGCCCGCCACAGCAGCACCATCACCTGCTGCTCCAGCTCACCCCGGGATACCATGACGGCATTCTACGGGCGACCGGTTCCCCTCTCCCACAACGCCGCCCGGAAGTGCCCTGGCCGAAAGTTCACAACAAAGCCACCGAGACATCCTGCCGAGTTCTTGAAACAAGATATTCCTGCGTAGTAGGTTCCGCTTCATGGACCCGGTTGCAATAGCGCGGTGGCAATTTGGGATCACCACCGTCTACCACTTTCTTTTCGTGCCGATCACGATCGCGATGTCGATGCTCGTGGCGGTGCTTCAGACGATCTGGGTGCGCACCGGCAAGGAGCGGTACCTACGGCTGACGAAGTTCTTCGGGAAACTTTTCCTCATCAACTTCGCCCTCGGCGTGGTGACGGGCATCGTCCAGGAGTTCCAGTTCGGGATGAACTGGTCGGAGTACTCCCGCTTCGTCGGTGACGTCTTCGGCGCACCCCTGGCACTGGAGGCCCTGATCGCCTTCTTCCTCGAATCCACCTTCCTGGGGCTGTGGATCTTCGGCTGGGACAAGCTGCCGAAGAAGATCCACCTGGCCTGCATCTACGCCGCGGCCATCGGCACCATGCTGTCGTCGGTGTTCATCCTGGCCGCGAACTCCTGGATGCAGAACCCGGTGGGTACCAGATTCAACGCCGAGCTGGGTCGCGCCGAGATCGCCGGGTTGGACGGGTTCATGGAGATCCTGACCAACCCATTGCTGCGCTCCACGGTCCCACACATCATCTTCGCCTCCTACATGGTTGCCGGAGGTTTGATTGCGGGCATCTCGGCCTGGCACCTGGCCCGCGCCAACGGCGGCGCCGAGGTTCCCGAGGCGGATGTGAAGACCTACCGGTGGGCGACGAAGTTCGGTGCCTGGGTCCTGATCGCCGGTTCCGCGCTCACCTTCCTCACGGGCGACGCCCAGGCCAAGGACATCACCAAACTCCAGCCGTCGAAGATCGCCGCGGCGGAAGGGGCCTTCGAGGACACCGGCGATTTCTCGCTGCTGACCATTCCCAACGCCGACCAGACCGGCACCATCATCGACATCAAGGTCCCCGGAGTGCTGTCGTTCATCGCCGGGGGTTCCGCAGATCAAGGGAATCGACACCATCCGTGAGCAGTACAGCGACCACGGATACTCGAAGCAGGACGGTTCACAGACCGGAATCCAAACCGAGTACGCACCTCACCTGGCTGAGAAGTACGCAGGCATCAACCCGATCCCTGACGTGAACGCCACCTACTGGTCGTTCCGATTCATGATGATTTTCGGTGGCGCAGGAATGTTGATCGGTCTGCTCCCTGCTGTGGGTGACCCGGAAGGGACGCTCACCGAAACCGTCGAAGCTGTGGACGACATTGATGGCCGCAATGCTGCTGCTTCCGCTGTTCGGGATCTCCTTCGGCTGGATCTTTACCGAGATGGGGCGTCAGCCCTGGCTGGTGGCGGGTGTCATGCCCACCGAGGCGGGCATCTCCCCCACTGCGAGCGCGGGTAACGTGTTGTTCTCGCTGATCGTCTACACGCTGCTGTACGGCCTGCTGGCGGTCATCGAAGTCGGCCTGTTCCTCCACTACACGGCCAAGGGCCTGCCCGAGGTGACCGAGCCGACGGTCTCCGAGGATCCCTGACGCCCCCATGTCCTTCGCGTACTGAGCTGGAGAGTTGATCATGCCCCTGCTTGAAACCACTGTTCCGGCGCTCAACGTCGTCTGGTTCCTGCTGATCGCCGTCTTGTGGATCGGCTTCTTCTTCCTGGAGGGCTTCGATTTTGGAGTCGCCATGCTCCTGCCCGTGCTCGGTCGCGACGACAAGGAACGCCGCGTCATGGTCAACACCATCGGCCCCACCTGGGATGGCAACGAGGTGTGGCTGCTGACCGCGGCGGGCGGAATCTTCGCGGCCTTCCCCGGCTGGTACGCCACCTTGTTCTCCGGTCTCTACCTGCCAATGTTGCTGCTGCTCGTGGGACTGATCCTGCGAGGAGTAGCGTTCGAGTACCGTTCCAAGCATCCCGACGCCAGGTGGCGCGCAACGTTCGATGTCTTCGCCACTTACGGGTCGCTGGCCGTGTCCCTGGTGCTCGGCATCGGGTTCGCGAACTTCGTGATCGGCCTGGCCAACGACGGCAAGTTGTGGAACGGCAGCTTCTTCGGGTTGTTCGGTCCGTTCGCGCTGCTGGGCGGGGTGCTGTTCGTCGCCCTGTTCCTGATTCATGGCGCCACCTTCCTGGCGTTGAAGTCGCGCGGCGAGATCCATGACCGGGCCCGCGCATTCGTGGGCACCTGGGGCTGGCCGGTCGTCGGAGCGCTGGCGGTCTTCGTGATCTGCCAGCACGTGTTCTGGCCCGCAGCCTCCGAGTTCGGGAAACCTCACCGCAATCGGATGGGGCACAGCCGTGGTCGCCGTGGTCGCGCTGGCGGCCTCGGTGCTCGTGACCGTCCGCCGGGAACGAGAGGGCTGGGGTTTCGTGCTGGGCGGGCTGTCCATCGTCGGTGTGGTCTCGGGAATGTTCGTCAAGATGTACGGCAACCTCGGCTTCGCGCAGGACGAGTCGCAACCGGTAATGAACCGCCTCACCATCCTCACCGCCGCCAGCTCCGAGACGACCCTGACGATCCTGACCTGGGCGTCCGTGATCTTCGTGCCCATCGTGCTGGCCTACCAGGCGTGGAGCTACTGGGTTTTCAGCAAGCGCATCAGCACCAAGAACATCCCCGACAAGATCGTCTACTGATCCTCCACCCGCCCCTATCCTTGTCCGCATGCCCGGACCCGTGGAGCCCAGACTCCTGAAACGCGCCGAGGCGACCAAGAACTACCTGGTCGCCTCGGTTTTCGTCGGCATTCTGACCTCGGGGCTGGTGATCGCGCAGGCGTGGTTGCTGGCGCGTGCTGTCGCGATCGTCTTCACCTACCGGGACACTGCCCGACGACTGGCTGCCCAGCCTGGCGCTGCTGCTCGCCATCTGCGGCGCGCGGCCTGCTGGCCTGGGTCAACTCGGTGCTGGCGCACCGCTCCGCGGCGGCCGTGAAAGTCGCGGCTGCGGCGCGACGTGCTCGCCGCCCACCTGATCCGCCCGGTGGCCCTCATCCGCGACGCTGACGAAGGTCACCACCACCGGCCTCGACGCGCTGGACGGCTACTTCTCCAAATATCTGCCGCAGCTCGGCCTGGCGGCGAGCGTGCCCTTCCTGGTCGGTGGGTGCTGCTGCTGTCCGACTGGCCGAGCGCCCTCATCGTCGCGTTCACGCTGCCGCTGGTGCCCGTCTTCATGGCCCTGATCGGCTGGACCACGCAGGCCGCGACCCGCCGCGCCTTCACGCGCGCCGACGCACTGGCCAACCACTTCGCCGACCTCATCCAGGGCCTGCCGACCCTCCAGGCCTTCGCGCGTGCCCGGCCCAGCGCAAGGGCCTGAGATCACGGAGGAACGGTTCCGCGGCCAAACCATCAAGGTTCTCTACACCGCCTTCTTGTCCTCGTTCGCGTTGGAGCTGCTGGCGTCGCTGTCGGTGGCGCTCGTGGCGGTGACCGTGGGTTCCGCTCGCCGGCGGCGAAATGCCCTTCGAAACCGCCCTGTTCGTGCTGATCCTCGCGCCTGAGGCCTTCCTGCCGGTGCGGCAGGGTGGGGGTTCACTTCCACGAATCCGCCGACGGCGTGGCTGCCGCGAACGCCGCCCTCGACCTCATCGAGCTGGGGGACGAAACCGGCGGCGGTGATCTTCCCTCGGGGTCGCGGTTGACCATGGAGGAGGTCACCTTCACCTGGCCGGGAGCCACCGGCCCCGCCGTCGCAGGCTTGTCCTCGACGTGCCAGAGGGCGCGTGGTGGCCCTGACCGGCGCCTCGGGGAGGGAAGTCCACGGCCCTGGGCCTGGTGATGGGTTTCCAGCGCCCCTGACTCTGGCCGGGTCCTGGTCGATGGGGCCGACCTGACCGGCCTCGATCTCGCGCAGGTGGCGGGCCCGCACCGCTTGGGTCGGGCAGAATCCCGGCATGGTGACCGGCACCGTCGGCGACAACGTCGCCCTGGGGCATCCCGGCGTCCCGGATGCGGAACTCACCGCCGCCCTGCGCGACGCCGGGGCCGATTTTCCTCTTGAGAAGACCGTCGGCGACGACGGCGAGGGCCTGTCCCTACGGGGAACGGCGACGGGTGGCGCTGGCCCGGGCACTGATTCGGATCCGGCACGGGCGGGGCGCGGCTGCTGATCCTCGACGAACCCACCGCGGGACTCGACGCGGACGCCGAGGCAGCCGTGATCCGTGCCGTGCGCGACTCGGGGGCGGGCGCCTGGTGGTCAGCCACCGCAGCGCCGTGCTGGCAGCTGCCGACGAGGTGGCGGCGCTGTGAGGGGCTGCTCACGGACCTGATCCGCGCCATCCCACTGGGTCGGCTGCGCCTGGGGACTGGCGGTGCTGCTGGCCGTCGCGGCATCGGCGTCGTCGGTGGCGCTGATGGGTATCTCCGCGTGGCTGATCAGTTTCGCGGCCCTGCTGCCTCCCGTGCTGTACCCTCCAGGCCCCGGCAGTGGGGGTGCGGACCTTCGCGATCTCACGTGGCGTGTTCCGCTACGTGGAACGTCTCGTCGGGCACGACGTCGCGTTGCGGATGCAGTCGGGGCTGCGGATGCGCACCTACGACTCGCTGACCCGCACCACCCTGATCGGCGCCCACCGCGGCGACCTGCTGACCCGGGCCGTCTCCGACACCGAGGCCGTCACCGACATCGTGGTGAGGGTGCTGATTCCCGTCGCATCGGGCCTGCTGGTGATCACCGGCACCTCGGTAGGGGATCGCGTTCGTCTCACCGTGGGCGGGGTTGCGCTGCTCGCCACCACCCTGCTAGCCGGGGTCGTGGTGCCGTTGCTCGCGCAGCGCGCCACCTTCACCGCCGACCGCGACGCCGCCCCGACCCGCGGAGAACTCGCCGACACCGTTCGCGAGGTGGCCCGCACCGCCCCCGACCTGGTTGCCTACGGCGCCGAGCACGCCTGCCTGGCGAAGCTGCTGGAGGTCGACGACCGGCTGAGGCGCCAGGAGGCACGCAGCGCGTGGGTGCAGGGGGTGGCGGCCTCAGCGCAGGTGCTTGCCGCGGGATGCGCCGTGGTCGCGGGGACTGGCGATCGGCGGACCAGCCGTCGCCTCCGGAACCATGCCCCCCACCTTCCTGGCGGTCCTGGCGCTGGTGCCACTGGCCCTCCACGAGGTGCTGGCAACATTCGTGGCAGCCGCCCAGACGTGGACCCGCACCCTGTTCCTCCCTGGCCCGCGTCCGGGAGATCCTCGACGCCGACCCGGTCGGCACCGGCGACGTCATCCCGGACGGGCAGACCGACCCCGGGATTGGAACTCGACGGCGTGGCCATCGGCTGGCCCGGCGCCCCCGTGCTCCGAAGCGACCTCGACCTGGTGGTGCGACCCGGGGACAGGGTGGCCTGCACCGGCGCCTCCGGCATCGGCAAGACCACCCTGGCAGTCACCGCCATGGGGACTGATCCCGCCTCGCGCGGGCACGGTGCGGCGGGGCGGTCGGATCGGGTATCTGGCCCAGGACGCCCACATCTTTGCGACCTCCATCGCCGAGAACGTGCGCATCGGCAACAAGGACGCCACCGACGAACAGATCAGCGACGCCCTGCACCGCGCCGGCCTGCCGCTGGATCCTGAGCCGGCCTCGTCGGCGAGGACGGCACAACCCTCTCCGGTGGGGAACGCCGCCGCCTGGCCCTGGCTCGGCTGCTGGTGGCCGACCGCGACCTGTGGATCCTCGACGAACCCACCGAGCACCTCGACCAGGCCACCGCCGAGGCCCCTGATGGGCGACGTGTGGCGGGCCTGCGAGGGGCGGGCGGTGCTGGTCATCAGCCACGACCCGGCAGTGGTCGCGGCCTGCGATCGGGAACTGCACCTGAGCATGACGGCGGTCCCGGACGCGGAACGTCCGGGACCGGAATCGGCCAGGCGACGGGTCACAGGTCCCGTCGCGGAACAACCGCCAGGCGCCGATCGACGCCGGGAAGGACGATCCAGACCAGGGCCGAGGTGCCGAGCTGGGCCCACGCCTGGACAGAAGGGTTGAGCAGCGCGGCCACCGGCTCGAGGTCGATCCAGGCGATGATCTTCTGCGCGACCTCCGAGGACCGTGCAACCAGCATCGAGACGGTGGGCCACGCCAGCATCACGACGATGGGTGCCACGGCGTTGCGGGTGAGCAACCCGAGGGCCACACCCCGCCAGGGCCGTGAAGACGAGCCCCCGAACACCGCGGCGATGCGGCTCACTTCGAGGTCGGGGGAGCGTGACACCGGTGAGGGCGGGGGCGAGCAGGTACGCACCTCCGGCGACGATCAGCGCCCAGCAGGCGGTGGCGAGCGCCAACCCCGCGGCCACGACGGCTTTTCGCGGCTAGCACGCGACCGCGGCGCGGGTCGAGGGTGAACGTGATGGCGGCCTCCCGCCGGGTGAACTCGCCACGTGATGAGCAGAACCGAGGCCGCCATGATGACCCACGACCCTGGATGCAGGCGATGGTGGCGATGCGATCCGAAAGGTGGTGTCAGCGTCCGGGAAGAATGCGCGACCGAAAGCGAAAACCACCATCAGCGCCGCCCCGAGGGGACAGCACCACCTTGCCGGAGACCGTGTTGGTCACCCTGCGGGCCCTCGACGGCGACGGTGCGGGCAGCGCCAGGGGGACGAGGGTGCAGGTAGCGACGGCGATGCTCGGGGAACGGGTGAGTGTCATGGTGATGCCTTTCGGGCGAGTATTGGGAGGGATTCGGGGAAGGGACGTCAGGCGGCGCGGTCGGTGCCGGAGGTCAGGGCGAAGTACTGCTCCTCGAGGTCGGCGCTGTCGCCGGTGATGTGGTCGGCGAGCAGGCGCCCGCCGCCGATCATCACGACGCGATGGGCCAGGCGCGAGACCTCATGGAGCTGGTGACTGCTCAGCAGCACCGCGCAACCGCGGGCGGCACGTTCCCGGAGCAGGGTGGAAAGCCACCGCTGGCCCTGCGGGTCGAGGCCGTTGGCTGGTTCGTCCAGGATCAGCGCCTGCGGGTCACCGAGCAGCGCCTGGGCCACCCTCGAGTCGCTGCCGCATGCCCAGCGAGTAGGAGCCGACGCGACGCCGGGCCTCCGCGGTCGACAGTCCGACCTCGGCCAGCACCTCCCCCACCCGCTGCCGCGGCAGATCCCAGGGTGAGTGCCGCCATCCGCAGGGTCTCCAGGCCGCTACGTGACGGGTGGAAGCCTCGGTGCTCAGCAGCGACCCGACGGTCGCAGCCGGGTTGGGAAGGTCGACGTAGCGCACGCCACCCACGGTGGCGGCTCCCTCGTCCGGGGGTCACCAGCCCGGTCAGGATACCCAGGCAGGTGGACTTGCCGGCCCCTGTTCGAGCCGAGGAAACCGACGATCTGGCCTGGCAGGGGTACGGTGAAGGTCACGTCGTCGAGAGCGAGGACGGATCCGAAACGTTTGGTCACATGAGTCAGTTCGAGCATGGCACCAACTCCACCGGAACCACCCGGGATCCCACATCGGGCAACTGGCCGGCATTCCGGTTCCGTCCGGCTGGTGGTCGCGCTGGCCCATCGGCTGAGACACCCTGGCCCATCGGCTGAGGGATGGCGAATGGCCGGGACGTGAAAAGGCTGAACGCATGAGTGATTCCACCGACACGGCACGCCCCGGTATCGGCCCGGTCTCCTGGGTAGTGGCCGCGCTCGGTTTCCTGTACTACTGCCAGCTGTTGGCGATCCCCCTGGTCAACCCGTCGCGCCACCTGGATCCCGGACTGGTCGCGTTGCTCCTGGGCCCGGGGCTGGTCGCGATGCTCCTGCTGGCGTGGTTGCGTCGCGCCCCGATACCGGTCGCGGTCTCACTGGCCGGGGCTGTGGCTGCTGTCTCCCGCGGTGTTCGGCCCCGCGATGGCCGCGCAGGCCCACATCGCCCGGCACCGCAGAGGGAATCGACGCGATCGCCGTGGCCTGCGTTCTCGTCGCGGGCCAAGTCGGTCGTCATGCTGCGCGACACTCGAGCGACTCCGCGACCCGCATCGAGGTGTTCATCTCCGCCACCGGGGTGATCATCGCGCTGCTCGTCGGACTGCTCGGTCGCAGCACCACCGACGCCAACCAGCAGCGGGCGGCGGCGCAGGCAGCCCGGCAGGACGCCTGGGAGGCGCAGCTCAACGAGACCAGGCTCCTCGAGCGCGAACGGATCGCCCGCGAGATGCACGACGTCGTCGCCCACCGGATCTCCCTCATCGCCCCTGCACGCGGGCGCGCTGGCGCACCACATGCGCTCCGATGAGGGCGAGGCCGGCGACCTGGCCCGGGCGATCCAGACCAACGCGCAGTCCTCCCTCGACGAGTTGCGCACCATGCTGGCCCGGCTGCGCGGCAACGCGGCGCCACCCGAACCGCCCCAGCCGACCCTCCGGGGCTCGATGCCCTGCTGGCGGATGCCCGCTCAGCCGGGCAGCAGGTGGCGGTGGAGCTGGACGGTGACCCGGCGCAGGTGCCCGACCGCGTATCCCGTCACGCCTACCGGATCGTCCAGGAGGGCCTCACCAACGCCCGCAAACACGCCCCCGGCTCCCCGGTGGCCCTGTCGCTGAAAACCACCGCCGACCGTCTCCAGGGTGGTCGTGAGGAATCGTCTGGCCGACCTCGCACAGCCCGACCGGTCGGGCTCGGGACTCGGGCTCGTCGGCATCGCCGAACGCGTCGATCTGGTCGGCGGTGACCTCTCCCACGGCATCGAGGGGAAGAATTCACACTGGAAAGCAACACTTCCCTACACTCCCGAAGGAACAGCATGATCACCGTCGCCCTGGTCGATGACGACCCGATGGTCCGCACCGGATTGAACTTCATCCTCAAGGGGAGGACGGCATCGACGTGGCCTGGCAGGCGAGCGACGGCGCCGAGGCGCTCACGACCCTGCGCGACCGGCCCGTCGACGTCGTGCTGCTGGATGTGCGGATGCCCGGTCTCGACGGGCTCGCGACCCTGGAGGAGTTGCGCGGCTGGCAGACGCGACCGCGGGTCATCGTGCTGACCACCTTCAACACCGACGACTACGTGGTGCGGGCCCTGAGGCTCGGCGCGGACGCCTTCCTGCTCAAGGACGCCGACCCGGCCCGGCTGGTCGAGGCCATCCAGCGGGTGGCGGCGGGTGAAAATGTCCTGGCCCCCGACGTGACCCGCACCCTCATCACCGTCGCCACCGACGCACCCAACTGCAGGGAGACCCGTCGGCCCGGGCCCTGGTCGCCGCCCTCACCGAACGCGAACGAGAGGTCGCGGTCCTGATGACCCAGGGGACTGACGAACAACCAGATCGGCACCCGCCTGCACCTGAGCCTCGCCTCGGTCAAATCCCACCTGACCAGCATGTTTACCAAACTGGGAGTCGACAACCGGGTCTCCGCCGCCATGATCATCCGCGACGCGGGCCTGTGAAACCAGCGTGGCCCGTGTGATGTGCCGCTGCCTGAAGGCGCCGCACGCCCGATGTTGCTACGCCACGCGTCGCTCGGTCACGACAGGGTAGGGTGACCCGGTACGTCAGGAACTGTGAGGTGATAACTTGAGCCCCTCAGAGCGTTGGTTTCTCTCTGCTGATCCTCAGCGTGGGTTTGCTGATCGGAAAGATGATTCGCGTCAAGGTCCGGTGGGTGCAGCGACTGTTCCCTGCCGAGTTCCATCGTCGGTGGAGTCATTCTGCTGATGCTCGGCCCGCAAGTTCTGGGACGCATCCCCGGGCCCTGGGGAGAAACGGGTCTGCTCACGCAGGCCATGGTCACCACCTGGTCCGCGCTGCCCGGCCTGTTGATCAGTGTCGTGTTCGCGACGATGTTCCTCGGCCAGGACCTGCCCAGCCCGAAACGGGCAGCCAAGCTGGTAGGCCCTCAGCTGGCGTTGGGAACGGCGTTCGCGTCTTCACAGTACGTCGTCGGTCTGCTGCTGGCGGCTCTGATTCTCGTGCCGTTCTTCGGGTCGTCGCCCATGACCGGTGGGGTTAATCGAGATCGGTTTCGAGGGTGGTCACGGCACCGCCGCCGGTATGCGTGACGTGATGGTCAAACTCGGCTTCACCGACGGTGCGGACCTGGCGGTTGGTATCGCCACGGTCGGCCTGGTCAGCGGCATCATCGTCGGTATTGCGCTCATCAACTGGGGGTGCGCAACGGCAAAAACCGAGATCCTCAAGAACGATGTGCAGCTCTCGATCGACGAACAGCGCGGGCTGTTCCGTAAGGACGAGTACTACTCCGCCGGGAAGCTGACCAGCCGACCCGCCTCTGTCGAGCCTTTGTCCCCTGCACATCGCGATCATGGCGTTGGCGATCCTCATCGGCTGGCTGATCCTCGAAGGTCTCCGCTGGATCGAAAGCGTGACCTACGCCTCCGTCATGATCGGCGAGAACACCCCCTGGAGATTTTCACTTACGTGCCCCTGTTCCCCATGGCACTGATCGGCGGCGCCATCCTCCAGCTGATCGCGAAAGCACTGGGCGTCTCTCACGTCATCGATCCGCAGATGATGCTCCGCATCCAGGGCTGGGCGCTCGATTTTCCTCGTCATCTCCGCCATCGCCACCGTCTCGATCAAGGCCGTTGGGCGAAAACCTCGGGGCGTTCCTCGTCCTTTCGGTGGGAGGCATCGTCGTCAACCTGGTTCTATTCCTGTGGTTGACGCCGCGCGTCATCGGTCGTTTCTGGTTTGAACGCGGCATCGGTGACCCCGGCCAGTCCATGGGGGTCACCGCCACCGGCGTGATCCCTCATGCGCATCACCGACCCCAACGCATCATCCCCCGCCTTCGAGGCCTTCGGCTACAAACAGCTCATCTTCGAGCCCTTCTTCGGCGGTGGCCTCGTCACCGCGATGGCCATTCCGATCATCTACCTCACCGGCGTGTGGCCGCTGTTCTTCGTGATGCTGACGATCTTCGTGGTCGCGGTCCTGGCCGGGCTGTTCCACTCGGTCCCCAAGGAGCAACGCGACCGTGAGGCCTGGCTCGCCCAACAGATCTAGCAGGACCGGGACCCTCCTCACCCCCGAAGCTCACGGCTCTGCGCCTCCACCGATAGACTTCGGACAGCCGCCACAACGGGAGAAGGGGGCGCACGGATGGATTTCTCGATCAAGGAAGCCGCCCGCATGGTCGGCCCTCACCCCACGCACCCTGCGCTACTACGAGAGCATCGGCCTCCCGCCCAAAGCGGAGCGAACCTCCGGGAACTACCGCCTGTTCACCGTCATGGACATCATCGATCTGATCCGGATCAAGCGGTTGACGGGACTCGGGTTCAGCCTTCAGCACGTGCGTGACATCATGGACGATCCAACGGGCCCTGACGCCACAGCGGCCTTGGAGGCGCAAAAACAGCTCCTCACCCAGCACATCGACGAACTCCAGGAAAAAGTGCACCAAGATCGAGGAGATCCAGAACGCCCAGCCCCACTCGACGTCGCCATCGAGTTCGCTGATCTGCTGCGCGCCCGCGCCGAGACACACCACGACCGCGAAGCCGAAGACCGGTTGAAACTTGAACTCGAACTACTCGCGGCGTTCGCAGATGAGCGCGACCAACTCAGGTACACAACGCTCATCCACGCTTCCATCGAGAAACATGACGACCCGAACTTCCGAGAGCTCCGGGAGCTAGATGCGCGACTGAGGCCCTGGAGCCCGACGCCTCCCCGGAAGAGATCACGGCACTGATCGACGACTACGTCAGAGTCCTTCGCCCGATCCTTGCGGGGTTTCCACCGATGAGCCAGAAGACAGTCGACCCTCAACTCAGCCATGGAAGAGTGCGTCTACAACGAGGCCCAGTTCGCTGTGATCACGACCGCCCGGGAGCGGTTGAAGTCGACGGAAGGCGGGACAACTCTCCCCCATGACGCTGACGACTGCTCTCCTGAGAACTCCCACGCGGCACGATGCCCAACGGATCATCCCGTCCGTTACCCACGGTGACATCACAGGCAACGCGATGGCGGCGCTGAGCTTCCGCATCTCCTGCTGGGAGCGCGGCGATTGACGACCCAGTTCTGATTCCGAATCTTCGTCCGCGGAGCATTCTTTGGCGCAGAAACCCGCGCCAGGTGCGGTTCGGCTAGAGTGTCGGGCGTGACCGAAGAGCCTGAGCACTCACCACGTCGCCTGAAGGTTGCGCAGTTCACCGACAACTACGGTCCCGGTAGCAACGGCCTGATGTTCGCCGTCCAGCAGCTGGAAGGCAACCTTCTCGACGCCGGCCACGAGGTCGTGGTCGTGGCACCGAAGGCCAAGGGACCCAACCCTCACCTGGGCCGGGAGGGCCGCATCGAGTGCGGCTGCCATCGGTGCGGGTACCGAACATGCCCACGCGGGTCGCCAACGGCAGGCATTTTGAACGCACCATCGAGCAGGTCGGCCACCTCGATCCCGACGTGATCCACGTCCACGGGTTTGGGAACCGTCGGGGTGCTCGGCACGTGGGCGGCCAAGAGACTGAACAAGCCGATGCTGATGACCTGGCACACCGACTTCGACGCCTATGCCGACCACTACGCCGCGGTCCTGCCGCTGCTGCACGGGGTGGTGCGGGCCTTCGCGAGGCTGACCCACGGGGAGATCCTCAACTCAGACGACCTACGCGATGCGGCGGTGAGGTTCGCCGACCGGGGGCCGCTCCACCGCGACCCTGCTGGGGATTGTGCAAGAAGATGCTGGACCTCGGCGGACCTGGTGACGTCGCCATCGCCGAAAGACCGCCGCCCGGTGCCGTTTCCCCTGGCGCCGGACGCGAACCCGATCGTGGTGCCGAACGGCGTCGACCCGCTGCCATCCGGCCCGCCACCGGTTCCGCGCGGCCCGGGCCCGCTGGTGATCTACGTGGGTCGCATCGCCCCGGAGAAGGGTTGCCGCTGCTGTGTGAGGGCCTTCGAGCTCGTCGTGGCTCCAGCGTCCGGATGCGCAACTCATGGTGGTCGGTGACTGGCAGCGGTACCCGAAGATCGCGAAGGTCCTCGACGCGGGCAGGCGACGCGGCCACATCATCCTGCCGGGCGAGCAGAAACGCGAGTCGCTGGGGGCGTTCTACGAGATGGGCGACCTGTACGCCTTCCCCAGCCAGACCGACACCCAGGCCCCTCGTCCCTGCACGAGGCGGCGCTGGCGGGCCTGCCCATCGTCTCGGTGGATCCGGAGCTGCAACTGGTGCTGGAACCGGGAGTGAACGCCGAGCTCGCCAGCCCCACCCCGGCGTCCCTGGCGGCAGCCATCATGCGGATCATCGAGAAACTACCCGACCCGCAGTGGCGGGCACGCGCCTCCGAGACCTCACGCCGCCTGGCAGGCCAGTGGACGGTCGAGTCGCAGGCCCAGGAGATGCTCCGCATCTACCAGCAGATCGCCCAGCGCCGCCCCTCCCCCAGGCTGGTTGATCCGGCACGCGAGCACGCCTTCCCCGCAAGCCGGTTGCGCCGATGCGGGAGAAGTTCACCGCAGGTTCTGCTCACGTGGTGTCCGAAAGCGTCTCATCCGCCCTCGTGGCTGTGTGCCCTCGATTCCCCGCGATGATCCAGTCGAGGCCGTGTTCCATGTCTTGCTCATCACCATCCTCCAGCAGGCCGGCCTCGAAAAACGCGACGCGCCATCGGAAAAGAACCGTCGTCCAGCAGCGTGGAAAGCCAGGGAGGCATCACCTGCGGGGACGACGACGTCCGTGCGCGAAGCTCTCGTCGCAGGTAGGCGACGTGACGGACGTGACCATCGACGAACAACGCCGCATCGAGCAGGTGTTGGATGTCCAATCCGGTCTCGCCGAGCGGTCGCAGGATGTGTTCGAGCCAGAGCAGCCGATTCGGGGTCATCGACATCGCCACCAGGGGGCGTCGAGAAGCCATGCGTGCTGGCGATAGCGTTCCGCCATCCCGTCGGCCCACAGCCTGACGCCGGTACGCCAGTCCGCCGCCTCGATGATCCCCTCGGGTGGCTGGCCGAATGCCACATCGACCATGAGGTGAATCAGCTCCTCCTTGGAACGCATGTGCCGGTAGGCAGCCATCGTGCCCGCCCCGAGCTGTTCACCGAGCTTGCGCAGGGAAAGCCCCCAAACCGTGCTCATCCGCGATCTCGATTCCCGCCTGGACGATGCGACCGATGCTGAGCCCATCCGTGGCAGGGGATGATTCGCGAAGCTGCCAGGACAGGGCGACCCAGCGGGGCGGTGTCGTATCGGGCATGCGACCTCCTGGTTGACGACACAAATCCATATGCGTACAGTGTACCCACCCTCGCATGCGTACGCCGTACGCATCACGTGCCCAACCTGGAGAAATGGAAATGACACACCGCCTCACGGCCACCATCACCTTGATGGTGGCGATGCTCATGGACCTGATGGACTCCACCATCACGAATGTCGCACTCCCCGCGATCAGCACCGACCTGGGGACGACGCCCACTCAACTCGAGTGGACACTCGTCGGTTACGTGGTCGCCTTCGCGACGCTTCTCATCACAGGAGGTCGCCTGGGAGACATCTACGGACGAAAACGCATCTTCCTCGTAGGCGTCATCGGCTTCACGTGTGCCTCCGTGTTCGCCTCCCTGTCTTGGGATGGGAACATCCTCATAGCGGCCCGGATCATTCAGGGCGCCTTCGCCGGCATCATGGTGCCGCAGGTGTTGTCCAGCGTTCAGGTCATGTACACGCCAGAAGAGCGGGGGCCGGTATTCGGCGTCATCGGATCCCTGAACGCCCTGGGCGTGATAGCCGGACTTCTCCTGGGCGGTTGGCTCGTCACAGCAAACCTGTTCGGCACGGGATGGCGCAGCATCTTCCTCATCAATGTCCCGGTGGGCATTGTCCTGACGGTCATGGCATTCCTGTGCATCCCGGAAAGTCGCCCGAGCACCCCTACGACTGGACATCGTCGGCTCGGCCCCTCGGCGCCACAGCCGTCATTCTCCTCGTTCTCCCGCTGACCGAGGGCCGGGCTGCCGGGATGGGCATGGTGGATATGGACCCCTGCTGATCATCGCCCCCCATCGCGATCATCACCTTCGTCTGGCAACAATATCGCAGGGCAGCCGGGTCCGGGACCCAGCTCCTACCACTCCCGCTCTTCAGGATCCGTTCCTTCTCCAGCGGATTGCTCGTGCAGATACTCGCCTCGATCGGCCACGGCGGTTTCGCGCTCATTCTCCTGTTTCACATGCAGGCCGCTTTTCATTTCACCTCCTTCGAAGCGGGACTCACCCTGATGCCGATCGCCATCGGGTCGATCCTCGGCACCCCGGTGGCCATGCTTCTGCTGAAGAAGCTGGGCACGTGGTCGGTGTGCCTCGGCGGGATCATGCAGGCCGCGGCCTACCTCTGGGTCATGATCACCCTCGAACACACCGGAGATGCCCTCAACGGCTGGAGCCTTCTACCCGCTTTCGCTCTCGCCGGCGTGGGGATGATGGTGCTCATCATGCCGCAGACCTCGATCACCCTGGCGGAGATTCCCACGACCGAGGCCGGAGCGGCCTCCGGCACCCTCACAACCTTCGCTCAGGTCGGCATGGTGTTCGGCATCGCGCTGTCCGGCACCGCGTACTTCGGAGCAACCGGCGACAGCGGTCAGAACGTAAGCGCTGGCCTGTGGGTCGTCATCATCGCCTACACCGTCTCCGGTCTGGCCGCACTCGCAATGCCCACGCGCAGCAGCCAAACCCAGCTCTCGCCCTAACTGCAACGCCCGGGCACCCACCGTACGGTTTGCGACAGACCCCTGCCTCGCCGACCCTCGCGAGAATCGCCTCAACCGGCCCGAGAGCAGGAAGAACAGGTCCTCAGGAACCACCGGACCCCTGCACTGAGTGGTGCAGGGGTCCGGCAGGAATTGAGGAAGGGCTTCGACAGCCAAGTTTTGTTGTCAGAGGACCTCGTAGTTGACGGTGATCACCCCGGAGGAGGTGCCGCCGATGGTCTCCATGGCGGCCTTGGAGAGGTCCAGGCAGCGCCCGGCGACGTAGGGGCCGCGGTCATTGATGCGAACCACGACGGTCTTGCCGTTGCTCGGATTGGTCACCTTGACCTTGCTTCCGAGGGGAAGGGTCTTGTGGGCGGCGGTGAGGTCGCTGGGGATTGAACCGCTCGCCGGAGGCCGTCGTCTGTCCCTGCCAGTAGTAGGAGGCCTGGCAGGAGCTGCCGCTGGCGGGGCTGAGATCGCCGCCACCCGATCCGGAACCGGAGTCGGAGGACTTCGAGGACTCGGAGGAGTCATCGGAAGACTTGCTGGCCTTCTTCTTGGTGCCGACCTGGGTCACCTGGGCGACAGGCTCCTTGGTGACCTGCTCGTTCTGCAGCTCGGAGGCGAACAGCGTGCCGTTGTGGTAGACCCTCGACGAAGTTCTGGGTCTTGACGCCGTTGACACCCTCGGTGGTGACCTTGGTCTTGCCCTCCTCCAGCTCGTTGGACTTCTCCTCCTTCTTCTCGAAGGGGACCTCCTCCTCCTTGCTGGTGGTGCGCTGCTCAACGTTGGTGTAGGCGATGGCCAGGCCATCGGTGAGGGAGGTGTCCGCGGCGGGGTGACAACGTCGTCCTCGTCAGGGGTCACCTGGGCGGCGGTCAGGGCGTCGCCGACGGTCCCTGCGACCCGGAGCTCGACGGGGTGCCCGCGGCGTCGATGGTCACGTTCTTGGGGGTGCTGATGTTGAAGGAGAGCCCCTCGCGACCGATGGCAGCCGACCGGGAAGCGGACAGCTTGGAGTCGGGGTCGTTGAGGTTGAGCTGCGTCAGAGCGTCGTCGACGGTGCGGGCGGTGGTCCACGCGGTGCGAGCCTCGCCGTCAACGGTCAGCTGAAGCTGACGCCCGTAGAGGACGCTGATCTCCATGCCGTTGGTGACCTTGGTCTCCAGCGAGGGGGCGACCACGTCGTGCTCACCGACGGTGATCCCGTCCTTCTCGAGCACCTGCTGCACGGTGTCCTCGCGAACCGAGAGGTTGTGGCTTTCCCCGTCCACGGAAAGGATCACATCGTTCTTGTGCAGTGCCATTGCGACGGCGACGCCGCCGGCGATCGTCAGAGCGACGCCGCCTGCCACTGCTGCAATAACCACGTGTTTCTTGGCCATAGATCTCTTCCTGGTCTAAGACTTTCCGGACATTACCGGCGAGGCTAGCCTAGCCGAGCGGTGATTCAATTCCAAACGAAATCTGAGAATCTCTCAGGACTGCGCAAGTCGATTGTAAAACCTCGGCCTCCGAACGAGGGAAACCAGAGCACCCACCCCTCTTTGCATAAGCAATGAAACCTCTCGTGACAACCCATTTTGCACCGATACGTCAGCTTTCTGACACATGAGCCGGGGCAGCCGGGACGTGCGGCGAATCGTCTCAGCGGAAGCCACGCAGCCTGAGAGAGTTCAGCACCACAAACACGCTGGAACAGGCCATGGCCGCCCCCTGCGATCATCGGGAGTCAACAGTCCGAGGGCCGCCACCGGAATAGCAGCCACGTTGTACAAGAAGGCCCACAACAGGTTGCCCCGAATGGTGCGTTCCGTGGCGCGGGAGAGCCGGATGGCGTCCACCACCCCGGTCAGGTCGTCGCGCATCAGGGTGAGGTCGCTGGCTGCCATGGCCGCATCGGTGCCCGCACCCATCGCGATGCCGAGATCACTGGTGGCCAGCGCCGCGGCGTCGTTTCACCCGTCGCCGACCATCGCCACCCGCACCCCGTCGGCCTGCAGCCCGGCGATCACCTCGGCCTTGCCCTGCGGCAGGGACCTCGGCATACACGTCCTCGATGCCCACCTGCGACGCGACCTCCTGGGCCACGGCCCACGAGTCGCCGGTCAGCAGGACCGGTCGCATTCCCAGGTCCCTCAACCCGGCCACGGCCTCCGCGGCCCCGGGTTTGAGCTGGTCGCCGACCACGATCCGCCCCAGCAGCGTGCCGTCGCGGACGACGAACACCTCGCTGCCCTCCCGGCTGGCCTCGCCCGGGACCTCGATGCCCTGCTCGGCCAGCAGACGCCGGGAACCCACCGCCACCGGAACCCCGTCGAGCAGGGCCCGCGCCCCGATGCCGGGGCAGGGCCTCGAACCGCTCTGTCGCGGGCGCGTCCCCGGCGCGCTCCACGACGGCGCGGGCGATGGGATGCTCGGAGCCGGCCTCCACGGCTGCGGCGACGGCCAGCAGCTCGGTTTCATCGATGCCGTCGGTGGGTGCGACCTCCAGCACCGACATTCTCCCGGTGGTGAGAGTGCCGGTCTTGTCCAGCACCACGGCCTGCACGGAGCGGGCCTTTTCCAGGGCCTGGGCGCCGCGGATGATCACCCCCAGCTCGGCGCCGCGACCGGTGCCCACCAGCAGCGCCGACGGGGTGGCGAGCCCGAGCGCGCACGGGCAGGCGATGATGAGCACCGCGATGCCCGCGGTGAGCGCGAAGGTGGTGCCTGCGCCGACGAGCAGCTGCACCGTGAAGGTGAGCATGGACAGTACCAGCACGGCGGGCACGAAGAACTCTGTGATCCGGTCCGCCAGGCGCTGGGCCCGGGCCTTGCCGGTCTGGGCCTCCTCGACGAGCCGCGCGATCTGCGCCACCTGGGTGGCCGACCCGACCGCCGTCGCCTTGACCACCAGGCGTCCCGTGGTGTTGACCGAGCCGCCCACCACCGTCGAGCCCGGGGCCGACCTCCACCGGCAGCGACTCTCCCGTGATGACGGCGGCATCGACGGCGGAGTCCCCCTCGAGTACCACCCCGTCGGCGGCCACCTTTCTCCGGGACGCACCACGATGAGGTCGTTGAGCGACAGCTCACCCGCGGGGATCGCGACCTCCGTGCCGTCGCGCAGGATCGTCGCGTCCTTCGCGCCGACCTCCAGCAGCGCCCGCACCGCCGACCCGGCCTCCCGTTTGGATCGGGCCTCGATCCAGCGGCCCAACAGACAGGAAGGCGACCACGCCCGCGGCGGCCTCGAAAGTAGACGCTGCCCATCGGGTCCGCGCGACCGAGCGTGAGGGTGAATTCGTGGGTCATGCCGATGGCTCCGGCATGCCCGACGACCATGGCCACCAGCGACCACAGCCACGCCACCGAGGTGCCGAGGCTGACGAGGGTGTCCATGGTGGTGGTGCCGTGCCGGACGATTGGCGAGGGCGGCCTTGTGGAAGCTGCGTCCCGCACCAGAACACGACGATGGTGGTCAGCAGCAGCGCCAGCCACTGCCAGCCAGGGAACTGCAGGGGCGGGCACCATCGAGACCGCGATCACGGGAGTCGCCAGCGTGAACGCCAGCTGCACCCGCGGCAGAAGCACATCGGCGCGTTCCTCCCGGGGTTCGACGGTGGTCTCGCGGGCCCCGTAGCCGGCAGCCTCCACCACGGCGATCAGGTCCTGAGCGGTGGTGCCCTTCGGGGCCTGCACCCTGGCCTTCTCGGTGGCGTAGTTGACGGTGGCCTGCACCCCGTCGACCTTGTTGAGTTTCTTCTCGATGCGGTTGGCGCAGGAGGCGCAGGTCATGCCCGTCAGGTCGAGGGAGATCGCCACCGAGTTCTTGGCGCCCCGGTGGAGCCCCGCTCCACCACACCGGCATTGGTCATCTACTGCTCACCTCCTGCGTCGTTTCCCTGTGTGGTTCGTTGCCGCGTCTCAGGCCTCTGTGACGGTGTAGTCGCCGGCCTCGGCGACGGCCTCGGCGACCGCGTCGAAGGGGATCTTCTCGTCGGATTCGATGACCATCCGGCCCGATTCCCAGTCGACGCTGACGCCCGTGACGCCCTCGATGGCCTGGATCTCCTCGGTGACGTGGGAGGCGCAGTGTCCGCAGGTCATCCCGGCGACGGCGTAGTCGGTCTTCATGATTGTTTCCTTTCCGACCCTCGGTGCGTTCCGGGGTCTGACGTTTTTCTCCGGTCCTTGCCGGCAGGCTGTCCGCGTTCAGCGAGCCAGCCGGGAGATGGCGGTCATGGCCTCGTCGAACTTCTCCTGGGCGGCATCCCCGCCCTCTCGCACAGCAGCCGCGACGCAGTGTTCGAGGTGGTCCTTCAGCAGGGGCCATGGACACCGCCTTGAGGGGCGCTGGTGACGGCGGAGATCTGGGTCATGATGTCGATGCAGTACTCGTCCTGCTCCACCATGCGGGCGATCCCGCGCGCCTGCCCCTCGATCAGCCGGAGCCGCCGCAGATAGGCCTGCTTTGTCGGCGGTGTACCCGTGCTGCGCATGGCAACCGTCATGCTCTTTCTCCACGCCGGGGACTATACCCCCAGGGGTACCTGGTTCAAGCAC
>BNJT01002104.1_pt1 | contig 74590 bp, 52 predicted proteins | sample 8540491 | NCBI WGS metagenome assembly BNJT01 (sample SAMD00202455, study PRJDB9452) | human saliva metagenome | host: Homo sapiens | reverse complement strand
CAGTTACGTATTGCTTCATCTTCGTATAAAAACTCTTTTAAATAAAGACCACAGGCGTCTGCTACCTGCGTACTTTCTTTTCTGAAAATATCTCTTCTATATTCTTTATCATATTTACTATGTGCTACGTTTATTATTGTTCCTATTATTATTCTCACCATATTGTATAAGAAGCCGTCACCTGTTATTTCAAACGTTATTATGTTATTTTTTCTATTGTAAAGTTTTGTTATAGTTCTTGTTTTATCTTCTATACTACTATTTTTGAACAAAATGATGAAAAAGTCTTTTGTTCCTAAAAATGTGGCAAACACTCTTTTAGCACGCTCATAATCAAAGCTAAGTGGATAGTGCCCTACATAGTTAACTCATGGATCTACATATCTACCCTATATAACTTATATATATAAGTTTTTGATACACTATTAAATCTAACGTGAAAATCATCACTACCTTGTAAGCTCTATTATTCTTATATCTTTAGGTAACAGGCATTAACCCCTCTAACCCATGCAGTGCTTTCTAAAATTTAAATCAGTATCAAAATGTATAGGCTGAATTAAAGCGTGCACTTTTACTATCTGTTCTACCGCTCATATGTATTCTTACATCTTTACCTTTATGCACTCTTTTTAAAAACTCAATTTTCTCTTGTATTGTAATATGATTTGGTTGAATTTGAAAAACCGTGATAATTTACTTCCATCATATCTACAAAACATTAAAACCCTCATCATTATCTCCTTAAAAATAATTCATACTAAATTTTGGCTCTTTATCATTTAGTGTTGGTATTAAAATATATAAAAATTATTTATATAATACTAAAAGTAAAAATTAGAGAAAAAAGCATTTAAAAATATTTATAAATATTTTTAAATATAAATTATTGTAACGAACTTCTGTTGATACCAACAGAAGTATGTAACAGTAACTAATAAAGACAATGGCTTTTATTTTTAGCTGGAAAATCCTAAAATTTTTAAAAGATTTTGAAGCGTCTCTTTCATCATACGTTATATTAAAATAATTTTAACCCACACTGAATGTTTTTGAGCCAATATAGCCAAAACATTTTTCTAAAAATTATTTTTATATTTCTTATCTTATCATTATAACAAAATAACTACTATAAATACAATGTGACATATAAATAAAAACTAGTTCTCAAATGAATTTGAAAACTAGCTTTATTCTTAGTTTAATATCTCTCAACAAGCTCTCCACTTTGATAAGCTTTTTAATAAAATTTTTAATTGTTCTGTTGCTGTCTTATTACTTTACCATTATCAGTATCTCGATAAGTCTAACTCTAATATCAACTACTCTTTTGTGAGAAACTATATCGGTCTGCTTCAAGTGCTTTATCTTTACTTTGAAATATGTCATGGTCATAATTTGAAGCCCATAAGAGTTATATGTTAATGTATAACCCCCGTGTCCTGTTGTTTTATGATACGCTCTTGACATACTCACCATCTATAACTATTGTTCGTCCGTTTGCTTTTATTGGATTTTTCTCCTTTTGTCTCTTTTTATAGGAGTATGCCCATTTATAATATGCCCTTCTTCTGTAAGAGAAAATTCTTTTAATAATTTTTGCAAAGTCTTCGTTATCTCGTAGTTTATAATAGGCATTTTTATCTCTTCATGAGTTGTTTTATCTTCTATAAAGTATCTCCAAAAGTTGTCATATCTTTTTACCAAAAAGTGGTGAATGTTCTCCTTGCCATAAATAGAAAATAGTCCATCCCCTTCTCTGTTGTTACTATAAAATATGCTTCTACCTTTTTATCAAAAAGTCAACCAACTCTTTACCTTTATATATATTTTTATAACTAAACTCTTGAAACTCCTTCACTTGTTACTGGCATACAACCATGTAAAAGTAAAGTACCATTATAACATTTATACATCGCACCTTTATTTATAAAAAGTTCAATATGTTTTTCTAAGTTTATCACTCGTTATAAAAGTTCTTTAAGTTTTGTAATTACTTTTTCTCTTCTTTGTTTAGCTTGTACGGATATCAATCGTTGGGAAATTGCAACTTGTCATTTTTATATATTTTATCTTTTTACCCTAACACTACCTGTTTTTAAAATCAATTTTCTCAAGTAGCGAACGACTCTTAAGGTTAAACTCTGGATACTTATCAATAACTTTTTCTCTAACTTAATTGTATAACCGCTATCGCTTTATGCATTCTAGCTATTTGCATAAGCTCATGCTCACTATATTTTTAACTCATCTTTTTAGATGATATTTTCGGCATAAATTCTTTACAAGGGTCTTCTTTATAAAATTCCTCACTAAGATTTGAAAAAGACTTCTAAGCGAAATACCATATCTATCTTCAATAATATCTAAATTATCATACCTTGCACAAATTCTAAAGCACATTCGCCATAGATATCTCATCCCCACAATAGCACTCTATCCAAAGCATATCATGATTACCCATTGGATGTCTATTGAGTGGTACTCATTAACCTATCCATTATTTTATCTGGAAAAAGGTCCTCATCATAAACATCTCCAACAATATGCAAGTGATCTATTATTAGCTATGAATAGCTAACGACAATTCAATTATAAACTTATCTCCTGCCCCTAGAGATAATATTATCTAATATATTATTATAATACTCATCTTTATCTCTACTTATATCTTTTTATCTGCATCTTATATAACAGCTCTTCATTATATATGCAAAATCTTTTTGGCAAAATTTTTCTAACTTTAGAGCGTGTATATTTTCTAGCAGCAACTTGTGTAACCTCTAAAAGCCTTAACAAACAAATTTTTGATACTCTTTATACTCACTATCTTTTATACTCTTTTTAATCATATTAAGTTTTTCTTCAGGGATAGTAAATAATTGTAGCAAGTAAATTTAACTCCTTGCTTGTTAACCTATTACCAAAAACCCTCACGAAGCTTCTCTTTAATCACCCCAGAACCATTACGAAGAACATGATCAAAAGCCTCATACTCACCATGTATATCACTTAAAAATGCTCTGTCCCTTTAGGTAAAGATAAAAATAGCTTCTAAATTTATTATCTCTTTAGTTGTTTCATTTATATTCTTAAAATTATTTTGAAAGTAATTTTAAATGTTCCTTTGTTAAATTCATTTTCAACTCTCCTCCCTTAATAGAATTTTACCATATATGTAGCGATTACAAATTAGTTTAGTTGTTTTTATAGTTACTATAAATATAAGTTACTTACATAATAAATTTTTAAAAATATATGTAGATAATAATGTGTTAAAATAATAAAATTGTTTTAATATAACATATACTCAAGTAGACATTAAAAATATTTTTCGCCTACACTTAATGTTCTACACTAATATTTTTCATAAAAATATTTGTATTAAAAACTAATACAAATACTTTTTATTTATCTATTAAAATAATCTGTGTATATCATTCCACGTTACAAGAAGCATAAGTAAAATCATAAGCACTCAAAAAACTGCTGCAACGTAATATTGTGCTCTTTTACTTATAGGGCGTTTAAAAATTGCCTCGTATGTTACAAAAACAATTCTTCCACCATCTAGCACTGGAATAGGAATTAAATTCATAAGACCCACGTTTACACTAAGAAGCCCTATCCAATTTAAAACAGAAACAAAACCACTTCTTACTGTTTGAGAAGTTATCTCGTAAATAGCTACTGGTCCACCTAATTGATTTAAGTTAAAGCTACCTGTAAAAAGTGAGCTAAATAGTCTTACTATCGCATAAAAGATAATAGTTCCATAATAAAGAGTTCTCTCAAAACCATTTATAATAGATTTTAAAAAATATTATGATCATACTTTTGCTTCTATACCTATTTTATAAGTTTTAATTTCATTTCCTATCTTTTTACAACTTGTTCTTTAGGAGTTATTTTTAAAATTTCCTCTTTATTGTTTCTTTTCTACTTTTTAATGTTACCTCTTACCATTTGTTTTTGAAAAAGCCTCTCCATCTCATTCCAACTAGAAACTTTTTACGCCGTCAATTTCTTTTTATAACGTCATCTGTTTTTAATCCTGCAATTTGTGCAGGTGAATTATCAACAGCTTTTTCCTACAATAGCATTAGTATTAGGTACGCAGTGTAGATTGATAAACCTATAAATATAAATAATGCTAATAAAATTCATAAGTGGTCCTGCAAATAGTGTCATAAATTTTTAAAAAGGCAGAATGCGATGAAAAACATTCTGTTAATTGGTGCAATTTGCTCTTCCATACCAGAAAATACAACACACGCATCACTATTAACATAAAACTTCTCAACTCTTTGACCGTCACTTGTAAAACCTTCATAAATAATTTTTCTGTTAAATCAAATTCGCTTAACTCTATTTGAACAAGGTCCACGTTATTAGACTTATCTAAAATTATTTTTGAACTTTATCTTCACTATCTAGCTGTAATAAAATTTTCATACCACGCTTTAAGTCATAAGGTGATACGTCGTTATTAAAATCAAAAACGTTATCTGGCATCTTAACATAACCGCCAACGGGAAGTGTTGAATTGTAAAGTTGTCCCTATTTTTATGGAAATTTTAGGCTATACCTATTGCAAACTCTTGGCATAAAATACCTGACCTTTTAGCAACGATAAAATGCCCAAACTCATGCACCGTTACAACAACAGAAAAACGACAATAAATGCTACTATATATAATATTGTTTTCTTTGCATTAAATACTCCTTATATAAATAATAATATAATTAAAAAGTGGTGCTGATAAAATTATAGAATCAAATCTATCAAATATACCACCATGCCCCGTAGTAGGTTGCTACTATCTTTACACTGCACTCTCTTTTTATATGCTGACTCAATTAAATCTCCTATTTGCCCAACAACGCTTATAATAAAAAGTAATTACTAAAGCAAAGAAATTTGAAAAAATATCTGTTGATAAAACAAACTCCTACTATAAGAGATGATAAACTACCAATGATAGAACCTTCAATGGACTTATATTAGGGCTTATGTTAGAGATAATTTTTCTTTTTACCAAAATTCATACCACCAAAATAAGCTAGTGAATCAGTTACCCAAATAACTAAAAGTAAATATTACCAAAAGAGATATACCCTTAAACCATTAAGCATAAAAAGCCAATAGTTACATAAAAAGTTAAAAATAAAATACTCATAATATCAATTAACTTAACGTTATGATTTGTTATAATAACCTCCATGAAAAATAAAAATACTAATGCAAAATATACTAAAAGTGTTTTATAGTTTATCTCTAATAAAAATATGCTAAACACTGTTAAAACTTGCACAGCTAACACTCTTAAATTTAATTTTTAAACGTGATTTTGTTATCTCATACACGGCTAACACCAAGAACAGTACACGCAAACTTAAACTACTGCCCCTATAAATAAAAAGGAACAAATAATATTAGTGCACAAATAGCAGTTATAATTCTAGTTTTCATTTAATCCTCCGTACCTTCTATCTCTACTTTGATATTCTAATAAAGATTTATATAACTCCTCTTCATTAAAATCTGGCCAAGCTACTTTTGTAAATACATTCACTATATGCTATCTGCCATAATAAAAATTAGATATTCTTTTCTCCCCAGATGTTCTTATTAGTAAATCTGGATCAGGTATGTCTTTTTGTATATAAACTATTAGACAATATCTCACAATCTATATCATCAACACTAAGCTCGTTATTTTTAACTTGTTCGGCTATATGCCTAAAAACAATTTCTTTTTTTAGAACCATAATTAAGGGCAAAAATTAGCTTTAAACCTGTATTATTTTTGTTTCATCTATAGCATTATTTACAGCAACTCTTGTGTCTTCTGGCAGTTGACTAACATCTCCTATTACTAACACTTTAACATTATTTTCCATAAGCTCTAGCATAAAACTATTAAACATCTTCTCTGGTAAACTCATAAGATAATTTACCTCTTTATCCGGTCTTGACCAATTTTCTGTAGAAAAAGCATAAAGAGTTAAATATTTAACACCTAACTTAGAGGCGTACTTGGTAATTTTTCTTTTACCGTCTGTATTCCCTCATCAATGCCCCTTAATACGTGGCAAATTTCTTTTTCTTAGCCCATCTACCATTACCGTCCATAATTATAGCAATATGAGTAGGAATCTTTTCTAATTTTTTTCATTTTTAATTTCTTGTTTTTAGTATTTTTAAAAATTAAACATAATACCTCCTACAAATGTACTAATAAATTATAGCATAAAGTTAATAACATAACAAACTACAAAAATTAAAAGATAATTTATATTTTTCTACAACACTAAATTGTTACATCATCTATTTTATTTACTAAATATTTAATTTTATTATTATCTAAAATTTAATTTTAGAAAAACAACTCTTTATTTTTAATATAAGTATTAAAAATTATATTTTTATTGTTATAAGTTATAAATTTCATGGACTACTTCTATATTATTAAATAACTTTTTAAAAATTTAAAATCATCTATTTACTTATAAGTCATATTAAAAATTTTTAAACGCGAATGATTTTAAAATAAAAAATAGATAGCTTATTTGCATCTCATTTTAAAATTTATTTATTAAATATTTTCTCAGCTGGTGTAGATTTTTGTAACATACTTACTAAGTAACTTACTACAAATCCTACTACTGCGAATAATAACCAACCAAATCCTAAATCATATAAAGGAACTTTTTGCAAGTAATGCATCTACTGCTGGTACTGATAGTTTAAATGTAGAAGCTACTGCTGTATATAAACTAAATACTGCTGTTAAAAAGTAGTGTTGTTGCATATACCACTTTACTTCCGTTAAAGAAGTTGTTTAAGAATCCTAAAGCTATTAACACGATAGTTAATGGATATAAGAAAACTAATACTGGAACAGCTCCTGCTATGATTGAATCTAATCCTTTATTACCTACTACAAATGAGAATACTGAAATTCCAACTGCAAATGCGTTATAGCTAACTTTAGGGAATATTCTATTTAGGTATGATGAACATGCTGTTACTAATCCGATGCTTGTTGTTAAACGCAAGTGAAACTATAACAAATAGTAACCATTGTCCAAATAATCCAAAGTAATGATTTGAAACTAAAAGTTAAGATAGCTGCACCATTTTTTGCATTCCTAACTCACTTACTCCACGAGCTCCGATGTTAGCGATGAACACATAAACTAAAGCTAAGATTACTGCTGCTAATACTGCAGATTTTAATGTATTTTTGAAACTTGCTCTTTAGTTTTAGCCCCATAAAGTTTTACTGATTGGATAACGATAATACCAAAAACTAATGAAGCTAATGCGTCCATTGTGTTGTACCCTTCTAAGATACCACTAGCAAAAAGCATTGCTTGTATAATCTGCAACTGGTGCTTGATAAAACACCCATTGGATTAACTAATGAAACTACGATTAAAACTAACATAGCTATATAATAAAAACTGGTGTCATAATTGAACCAACGATATCAACAATTTTACTTTTTCTTAACTGCAAAGTAAAGAGTTAATCCAAAGAATACTGCTAAGAATATTGCTAAACCGTAAGTTGTGTATTGTGCTGGGATGAAACCTTTTAATCCAAGTTCAAAAAGTTGTAGTTCCTGTTCTTGGGATAGCAAAGAATGGTCCAATTGTTAAGTAAAGTAATGTAGTAAACGTTAATCCGTAAACTTTTTCCTGCTCTACTAGATAAATCAAGTAAATCACTCTCTCCAGAATATCCCATAACTCAAAACACCTAGTAAAGGAATACCTACACCAGTAATAATAAATCCTCCGATTGCTGTTGTAAATTACTTCCAGCATTTTGTCCAAGTAGGGCTGGGAAAAATTAAATTTCCTGCTCCGGAAAAATAATGCAAATAACATAAAGCCGATTGATATAAATGAATTCTTTCTAAAAATTTAAACATAAATTTCTCTCTTTCTTGTTTTATTTCTATAATTTATAATATCTCAAAAATGATATGTATATAAGAATAATACAAATTACCTTGAAAGTCAAGAGATTTATATTTTTATTTAAAAATTTTATTAAATTTTTCTGACAATTAGATGACAGGTGTTTTTCTCCTTTTATTTCACTCTCTAAACTATTTACTGCGTTTATACTTGTGTTACCTGATAATGATGTTATTATCCAACCTAGCTTTTTTTATAAATTAGTGCTTGTATTGTTGCGTATCTTGATAAACTTTGTTATCACTCATATCCCAACCCCAAAACAATTTTTAATTTCACTTATTCATAAGTTGCTTTATATCCATATCTGTCAACCACTACATTAACATCAAAAATTATTCTTGGTATATAAGCTTGTTTGCTCCTTCCACGAAGTAATGCTTCATTCATACTATTTTGCTACTATTAGTCTTAGTTTATTTTGTCTTTTCCATATGTTTTTGACCATGTAGTGTGTAAAATGGTGCGTTTGATTATTGCTTGTGCCATATTACTAATATCTTTTGGCTCTGGTACTACTTCGCCTAGTATTCCACTTTTGTATTTTTATCTCGTCTACAAATGCTTTTGTTTAGGTATTTTTCAGCTAGGTTATATTCTTCATTGGCTAATGCTATCATCTCTAAGTTGATGTGATATTGTAATAACTCTAGCTTATTTATTTTCATTTTTAAATTGTATAACCAAGTTCGTTATTTGCCTGTTTTGAAAAGTCTTTAACGTAGCGTTTAGTTTTTACCTTTAAACTCTACTCACATCTAATTCATCAACTTTTTCTTTTGCTTTAACATCATTTTCGTCAAATTCCCCATCATCTCTTTTTCATATAAAAAGACGCCTTCAGCCATCTTCTTTTTCTTCACTTTATCATTATAGAACATTAAAAAGTCTATTATTTATTATTATGATTAAGTCTATTATTACTAATATTAGTATTGCGTATATTAAATGTTCTTATATTTTTCCCTTTTTCATTGTATAATTTAGCTAAGAAGTAGAAAAGATCTCTCCTCGTCCCTTTTGTATTTAAATGAATTTTAATATTAGTTCTAATAAATAAAAATTACAATAACATTTAAGCCAATTACTACTTAATAGTATTTACTTTTATTTTCTTTTTGAAAAATTGACTCTCTAAAATCATCTATTACCTATATGTAGGTTTTTAGTTTATAAACTTTTTAATTTTACTACATTATGATAACAATTACGGAGTTATAGAAATAAGTAGATAATACAAAAAACCTAGCTTAGAAATAACTAAGCTAGGTGATATTAACAATTTTCTTTATATTGTTTATTAGTTGTTATAAATATGATTTTAACACTAAAGTATTTTAGAGAAAAATTCTTTTGTTCTTTCTTCTTTTGGATTTTCAAATATTTCTTCTGGGGTGTTTTTCTTCTAACACTATTCCTCCATCCATAAATAGCACTTTATCTGCAACCTCACGTGCAAAGTTCATCCTCATGTTACTATTATCATTGTTAAACCTCTTTAGATAATTCTTTATTACATCTAATACCTCTTTTACCATTTCTGGATCTAAGGCACTTGTTGGTTCATCAAATAACAGTATTTCTGGAGAGTTTGCTAATGCACGAGCTATTGCTACACGCTGTTTTTGTCCTGATAAACTATTTGGATATGCATCTTTTTTTATCTTCAAGTCCTACTTTTTAAAAGCTCTATTGCTCTATATTTTTCTTTTGTATCTATTTTTGTGCGTTGTTGGTGCTAGTGTTATATCTAATACGCTCATATTAGGAAATAGGTTAAAGTTTTTGAAAAACCATTCCTATCTTTTTCTGTATTCAATAATATGAAAATACTCTCTCCCTTAAAAAGTATTTCTCCAGATGTTACACTCTCTAATAAGTTTATACAACGTAGTGCGGTACTTTTTCCCGCTCCACTTGAGCCTAGTATTACTATTTTCTCCCTTTTTCTACATTTATATTTACACCTTTTTAAAACTTCATTTTTCCCAAATTTTTATGTAAATTTTTATTTCAAGTAACATTTTTATCACCTACTTTGTTAGTTTTTTCTAATTGTTTTACTAATAATGATAAAAACAGATGTTATCACAAAAGTATATCCCCTGCTGCAACTATGTATGGTCCAAACGTTTGATACGTTGCATTTTACTGTGTTAGCTGTAAACATTATGTCTGCTACTCCTACAAAATATACTATTGATGATTCTTTTTACTAATGATATAAACTCATTCCCTAAGGCAGGTAAACTGTTTTTAAATGCTTGTGGTAAGATTATTAGTTTTCATTGTTTGAAAAATAACTAAGCCCTAAAGATCTTCCCGCTTCCATTTGCCCTTTGTCTATTGCTAAAAATACCTGCACGAAATATTTCAGAAACGTATGCTGCTGAGTTTATTGATAAGGCTATTATTGCTGACATAAATGGTGAGAACGATATTCCTATCTCTGGTAGTGCAAAATATATTATCATTATTTGAACTAATATAGGTGTGTTCTAATTATTTCTATATATTGTTGATATTATTTTTAATATTTTTATTGTACTTATCTTTGCTATCACAAATAACTATTCCTAAACATAGCCCTATTATAAGTGCTAAAAATGATACTTTTTAAAGTTGTTATAGTTGCTTCTAAATATGTTGTATAGTACTCTGGAAGAAAGTCAAACATCTTCTACTCCTTTTCTTTTATTCAGTTTTGCCGCTATTTTGCAAAGTTATCTAATTCTTTTTCAAATGTTTTTCGCTGTTAAATTGTTTTTATTACTTCATTTATTTGTTCTAATAAAGTTTCTGTTAGTTCCGTTTTTATCTTTTTAAATGCTATTGCCATTCCTGTTGCATTAGGATCGTTTTCTGCTTTTAAAGCTACTTATTTTTATCCCTTTGTCTTTGTTTATAGCTATTTTTGCAACATCACTTTCTACTAATAGTACATCTATATTTTTAATTCTTGCAGTAAGCTTGGTGCGTCTGTTAATGCTTTGAATGTTTTTAGCGTCAAGTTTTTAATATGTCTTTGACATATGGCTCATAGCTTGTTCCTTTTTGAACACCAACTTTTTATTTTTAAGATCATCTACTGATTTAATTTCTTCACTTCCACTGTTTACTACTAAAAACTCCTTGGCTTGTGTAATAAATATCAGAAAAACTACTGCTCTTTCATCTGTTGGATTTATACCTGATATTATCATATCTACTTTGTTTGAATTTACTGCTGCTATAAGTGAGTCAAATGCCATCTCTTGAATTTCTAATTTCACTCCAAGTTTTTAGCTATCTCTTCCTGCTAATTTAATATCTGCTCCAACTACTTTTTCTCGTCCGTTTTCTGATACTAAAAACTCATAAGGTGATAGTCTGAGATACTCCTAACACTATTTTTACCTTTTATCTTTTATCTCCCTTGTAGTTTCCCTTTTTCGCCACTTGTCTTTATTTGAACAAGCTGTTACATGTAACTACTGTAATAATTGCTGTTAAAAATAATAATAATTTTTCATAATTTTTTCTCCTTGCTTTATATATAATTTTAAATACTTGCCTTTGAAATAAAAACTCTCTATACCTTATAGGTATAAAGAGACGAGTAATCTGCGGTGCCACTCTTTTTGATATATTTTTGTTTAATCCATGGTAATAAACTAAAAAGTTTTAACTTATATTGATCTTTTTCACAATCTTCTTTAGTAGAAGACTATAAAAAGACGAAATTATCCGCGTTGCTACTGGTAAAAATATACCCACTCAAACTCTTTAAGGCAGAGATACCAATTATTTTTAGTAATTTCCTAAAAAGTACGTTCATCTAGAAAAATTATTGACCTTACACCACCGCCAAATCGCTTTGAATCTCACTCCCCAAACTACTACTCTTTTTAAGGCTTATATTTATTTATGTATGTATATACCTAACATGTCAATAGTTTTTAAAAATCATGCCCTATCTCTAAATCTAAAATAATAAGTTCATTATCTTTAATATCACAAATAACTCTATATTTACCTACTCTGTATAAAACTTTGAAGTAAAAAACCAGATATTTCTATCTAGTTTTTATGTTTCTATTTTACTTTCTTTTAAAAGTATTGCTCTAATAATCCTAAAATTCCTGCTCCTGTTAACCCACCATTATTACTTTTCCTGTTTTAGGTAAGAGTTTTCATTTCCTTTAGGTTTTATAGTTTCTTTTTCTATTTTTCATACACTATTGCATAATTTGATAAGTGTGATGATTCAAAATGTTACTGTATTTTCTGTTTGTGTAACTAAATCTTTCTACTTTTTCCATCTTCTAGCTATATAGTATATTCCTCTATTTTTCTTCCTTTCTCTTTAGGTAGAGTTATTGTTATTTCTTTCCACCTAAAGTTACAATTTCTTTACTTACTTTATCTACAACTTTTTACATCATATACTTCATAATCTCCTGAAGGAAGATTTGTAGTATTTACGTTTTTAGGATTTTTTCAATTTCTAACATCATATATGGTTTTAAATTATCATTTTTAAATTTACTCCATTTGTTGTTAGTCCTTGTGTTTTTAGTTGTTTCTCTAACTCTGAAGATTATATTGATTTGATTTTTATTATAATCTTTTCTAGTGGTTTAATATCTTGTTTTAATTGTTCTAATTCATTTTCTTTTGTTTGTAAAACATTTTGTTTATCTGATAATTCTTGTTCTAAAGTAGTTACTTTAGTTACTGCTGAATTATATAATTGTGGTGCATTGTTTAATTTTTTCTAAATAACTTTTTGTTTTGTCCTAATTCTTGTTTAGCAACAGATACTTTTTCTTTTTGTAGTTCTAAATCTCTTTGTGCTTGTGCATAATTCTTCTTTTTGCTGTTTGTAATTCTTGTTTAGCTTGTTCTAATTCATTTGATTTTTGATTTAAAGCATTTTCTTTTGAAGTAACCTCAGCTTGTGCTTGTTCTACTGCTTGTTGTTTATCATGAGTATCTGCACTTAGATTATCATAATTTTGTTGTGCTGTATCTTTTTGCTTGTTGTTTATCATTTAATGTATTTTTGTGTCTTGATCTAAACTAGCTTGTGCTTTTTGGTGTTAATGCCGGTTTATTAGTTTCATTATTTAAACTTGATGTAAGTGTTTCTAGTTCTTCTGTTGCACGCTGTTTATCTTGTTTAGCTTGTTCTAACTCTTCTTTAACTTCTTCTAACTCTTGAGTTAGAGTTTTGACATTTTGTTTAGCTGTATTTAGTTTTGTTGTTAAAGAAGATAATGTTTCTTTTTGGTGGTATTTCTGTTGAATTAAATGTGTTCCTCAATTTCTATCTAAGGCTTCTTTATCTACCATTATAACGTAGAGTATTTGTATATCCTCTAAATTGTGATAAGTCTAATCCTAAATACTCTTTTTCAGGGAAGTTACTATATTTTATACCTGCTATACTTTGTGCATGGAACCACTCACGATTATTATACATAAACCTTTGATTGAATCATATACACGTCTTTTTAAGTCTGAATATGTAAATTTTTCATTATCTATAGATATACCTGCAAGATTTTCAAAAGTTTGATGACCCAGAGCCTCACCATCAGGAGATGTTACCTCTTTATCTAATCCATAGCTTCTAGCCACGTTATTTATCGTTCTTGCGTCATGTCCTGGAGATTGCCATGTCCAATTACCTGCTTTATATCCTTGTGATACTTTGTCTGCAAACTCTATAGCTGATGAAGATACTACTACTTTTCCTGTTCCCATTTGTACTCTTTATTTGATTTATAAGATCTTCTGCAAATTGAGTTAAATCTTTTTCTTATATTCTCTGGTAGATTATTTACATCATATTTAGTTGTAGAGTCATCATTAGGATTGATTTTATAAGTGTTTAACTTGTCTAATTTTTTTACCTTCTTCTATTAGAATTCTTTCTAATTCCTTTATATCTTCAGGATCATTAGATGAGTGTCTATTAAAAATAATCTTTTAACGCTGTGCATATTCAGGAGATAATATCATTTTATTCCAACTATCTACTTCTGCTTGTAATCTAGCTTACTTTTTAGCATTGTCTAGTTCTTGTTTTTATTATTTGCTTCAGCTGTTACTTCTTCTAAATTCGTTTTTAATCTGTCTAATCTATCTTTAGCTTGTTCTTTGTTTGTTGTTAATTCTGCGATTTTATGTCTCTCTTGCTGTATCACTTGCTTTTTGCTTCTTCTAGTGCTTGTTGTTTAGCGTTAAAAATCAGCTTGTGCTTGTTCTAATTTCTGCATTATCTAAGGCTTTTACTACACTTGCTTCATTTGTCCTTCCAAGTGTTTCTTTTGCTGTTTGTAATTTAGCTTTTAGCTTTGTTTAATCTCATTTTGTGCTTGTTCTTTATTACTTTTGGCTGTTGTAATATTAGCTTTTTAGCTTCAACATTTGTTGTCTTCTACTAAATTTTCTTTTTCTTTCTGCTTATTAGATTCTTCTGTAACTTTTTGCTTCTTTTTCATTTAATCTATCTTTAGCATTTTTGTTTATTATCTTCTGTTGCCTCATCTAATACTTTTTGCTTCTTCTTTTCTTTATTTGCAGTAGATAATTTGTCAGTTGTATCTGCCACGTCAGATTTAGCTTTGTTTAATTCATTTTGTTTTTGAGTTTATTTCATTTTGTTTATTATCTAGTAATTTTAGCTTCAGTAACTTCTTCTTTTGTTACTTCTTTTTTAGCTTCATTTTCTACTTTTTCTATACCTTCTGCTTTTTGGCTCTGTTGGTGTTACTTCTTCAGCATACGCTTTATTATCAGTAGCTACACTTACTGATAATATTGTTGCTAATCCTAGTGATACAGATACTAAATTTTTTTATTTATTTTCTTTAATGTATAACTTTTTCATATTTTCCCTTTTTATTATATTTTTAGTTTTAGGTACTAGATATAGTTTATATTATTTTTAGAACTTATCAATACTTTTTAAGTAATTTAGTTACCAATACAGATTGAGGTGAAGTCTTTATGTTAAATACAATATTCACTTTAATTATTTTTTTCTACTAATTTTATCCATTTATCTAAAAATGTTTTGTTTAGGAAAAATTCATTTAGGTATTTTTGAGAGTTGTTTGAGAATTTTATTCTCTCTTCTTTTGTTTTCTATTAAGTAATTTATGCCATCTCTTCTATGTTACTCATTTTCTATCTTATCATCTTTTTATGGTTTGTCTTTGTTATTATTAAAAATACCAGGAAAACATTCCCTGAGACTCTTTCAAATGCTTTTTATGAAGCTAGTATTTCTAAACTATTTAGTGTAATTAATATATTTAAAGTAACTATATTAAATTATATAGCTACTTTTAATCATTTTACTGGTTGTTACATTTATATCTTTAGGGATAAGAATAAAAATGGTTCCTTCTATATTAAGTATAAAGCAAAGAATAAAACGAAAATTCTAAAAGTAAATAGAATATTGTGTTGAATTTTTAAAAAGGAGAATTACATTTAAATAAAAAGACTTCTTTTATTATATAAGAAATCTTTTAACTTTAGATACTTTGGATACTTTGGATACTTTGGATATTAATTGAATCTAATCTTTTATGTCTGAGAACCCAATTAAGAAAAACTATTATAGTTACATTTATTAGAAGCTACATTCATTATAATTTCAACTAATTCTTCTTGAGTATAGTTTAAAGAGATTCCATTGAGTTCTAATACTACTAGCATAACGAGTACCTATTCTTTTGTTTCCATCTATAAATGGGTGGTTTTTATAATTCCATATCCTAAACGAACTGCTTTTGCTCAAGTGTTGGATATAACGGCTTTAAATCAAAAAGTTTGAAAGGGTGCGTTTATTGCTGAATCAAGTAGTGATTCATCTTTTTATTCCGTAGCTTTCCACCAGTTTCTTCTATAATATATTTATATAGTATTAGTATTTGTTGTTTTGTTAATGTAATCATTTGGCAAGAATCTCATAGGCTTTTTGTTTTTAGTCATTGCTGTTTAGATATTTTTAATACATCTTCGTTTGGTGCTGATTGTTCTTTTTCAGCTACGTCAAATTCTACTATTAGATATTTTGGCATATTATTTTTTAATATAACAACTGAACCATTTTTCATCAACCATACGAGCAATGCGAGAAAAGTTTTGATTTGCTTTCACTTATTGATACTAAGTTATTTGTATTTATATTCATTATAAACACCTCCTATGTATTATAACATTTAATTAGGATAAATTCAACCTAAATGATGGATACTTTGGATACTTTGGATACTGGATACTTTGGATACTTTGGATACTTAATTATAAACCTTTATTCTCTTTGTCAAGTAGTATTTATAAAAATTTAAAAATAAATTGTTTATTGTTTTTCTGTGGTGGAAAGGACAATAAGATGATTAAACAATATATATATAATAAAAATACTATATGATAAATAATCTATACTTAGGAATAGATCCAATTACTAGAAAAGTAGAAGAAAAGTAAAAGGATTTGAAACAAAAAGAGAAGCTCAAATATATGTAAATAGACTTAAATCTGAATATGATAATGGTAATTTATTTAAGAAAAATCAAAAAGTAGCATTTGTTGAGTTATATGATTTATTTTTGAAAATTATAAAAACAGTGGCTTAAAAGAAAAATACAATATATCAATTTTATAATAGAACAATATTTTTAAAAGACATTTTTAAAAATATGACTATTGGAAATATTACATTTAAAGAAATTCAAAAAGATATTAAATAATTATATGATAGGTAAAAATTATCTTCTGTAAATATTCTAAAAACAAATATTAAAATGATATTTGATTATGCTGTTAAAATGGCACTCATTGAAAAATCCAGTTAATAAAGTTATTTTACCTAGATTGAAATAATTGATGATGAAAAATTATATTACTCTAAAGAAGAATTAAAAATACTTTTTGAGATATTAGATAATGATATTAAATTATTAACTTTATTTAGATTACTTGCTTTTTACTGGTGCTAGAATTTCTGAAATTTTTAGCATTAACTTGGGATGATATTAATTTTCAGATTGCACTCTAGATATAAATAAAAACATTAGCGACTACTAATAAAGGAACTTTTACTCATCTTCCTAAAAATAGAAACAGTATTCGTAAGATAACAATAGATTCTACAACTACTCTATGTTATTAAATTATAAAAAGTCAAAAACATTATTTTTAAACGTTCAAAATAACGGTGTAAAAAGACTAATATTTTCTAATAACTAACTTACTGGGTAGTCTTTCTATTCGTAAGCAATACCAAAAACTTATGCATAATTTCAAAAATTATAAAACCACATGGATTTAGACATACCCACTGTTCTTTATTATTTGAAAGCTGGAGTTAGTATTCAAGAAGTTTCAAAATAGATTAGGTCATTCTAATATACAAACAACTATGAACATTTATACGCACATATCACACACAAAAAGAAGATAAGGCTAATAAATTTGCGAAAAATACGTTGATTTTTAAATCTGCATATTTCTCGTAATATAAAAATAACAATACTCATAAATACTGTTATTTCAGTATTTAGAGTATTGCTATACATACTTAAATTATTTATATAGTAAATAAAAATTTAATAGTAATGGAAGTTATCTTCAAATAATTTTAAAAAGTAAATTGCCTACTTTTAAAAATTTGTAAACGTCTATTTACTTTAGTATTATATTAAAATAATTTTTACTCACACCGAACAGTTTTTAGCCACTATTTTCTATCTCAACTAAAACAATCCACCTTCTAATAAAGAAGTGGGTTGTTTATATTATGATACCAGTTAATTAGCATAATAATTACTGCTAATATTATTAGTTCTCTCCTATATTTTTTTGTAATTTTATTTTTAAAAATTGTTGAAATCTTTTTCTTTCATTTTTCTTTCAATTATTATTAAAATTATATAAAAATTACAGCTAAAAAGTACAGGCATGCATTAAATTATATTCTAAACTTTTGTTATATCTAACTTATCTATTTCTATAAATGCCCTTGTTAGTCCACATGCTGGGCAAGGAAGATTGAACATTCTAAAAATATACATGCTCTTATGCTAAAATAAATTTAATACTAATGCTATAAGTGCTAAAAATATAAGTAAAAATTATATTATCAAAAACTATAATACCATACTAAATTTTTGGAAGTTTAGTTGTTTAGTACGTCCCATAATTAAAAACAGTCTACTATAGCCCATATTCCGCAACCACCTAAAGTTATTAGTTTTAGGATTCCTAAACCTATATCTCCTACTAAAAATCTATCAATTCCTAATGACCCGATTATTATTGATACTATTAACATCATTGTTGGGTCTTTATATTCTACCATTTGCAGTTTATAAAAATCTTCTTCATTTAATGCTAATAATTTTTCTCTTATGTACGGAAGAGCTTGTGCTTCAAAAATATTTTCCGTTTATTAATAAGAACACGTCTACTTTGTTTTTATCCACCTTTTTATCTCCATAACTATATTTTTATAGAATTATATTATATATAATTCTACATTGTCAAATATGATATAAACATTATATATATATATATATTGTCAAGAGTTTACAATTACTTTCCTACTAAAGAAGTACCTACTCTTATATGTGTTGCACCTTCTTCAACTGCTATTATATAATCGTTACTCATTCCCATTGATAAAAAAGTTGCACGTGCATAACTTAGATTTAATTTTTATCTTGAATAGTTTTTAGTTTTTAAAACATTCTCTTTATAACTTTTTCATCATCAGTGAGTGGTGCCATTGTCATAAATCCTACAACTTTTTATTTTTGAAAATTGTTCTAGGGATAAAATAAATTCTTTCTACACTACTCTCATCTAAACCGTGTTTACTTTCTTCTTTTGAAACATTTACTTGCACAAAACAGCTTTTACTATCACTTCTTTTTCTATTTCTTTTGCAAGTGAGTACCTATCTAAAGCGTGAAAAATATTCTACATTGTTTATTACATCTCTTACCTTTCTTGTTTGCTAAGGTGCCTATTAAGTGCCACTGTTTGTTTGGAAATTTTTCTTTTCTGTAATTTTCTGCTCTATTTTCTGCAAAATATTCTACTCCACTTTTAATAGCTTCTTCTACTATGTTATCATCTACATATTTTGTTACTGCTATTATTTTTACGTCATTTATGCGTCCGACCCTTTTGCAAGCTAAGTCTATATCGTTTTTATTTTTCTAAGTTGTTTTTTTATACTCATATTGCTCCTTAATATAATAAAAATAAGTGTATTGCTACACTTATTTTATTACGTTTATCATGTGATTTGCTAAGATTTTTATTTTTGATTTATAAAACCTTTAAGTGTTTCATCTAAATCTATTTGCGCTAATGCTTTTTCAAAATCTTCATACCAAAATGCCGCTTCATTTTTGATATTGGAAGTGTGCTATGTCGTTCTTTAGATTTATTACTGGTGAGTTAGCTGGTTGCGGCGCTCCTAGAAACATTCTAAAAATGTTCTATTTTTATTCTGTCAAAACCATCTACAAATAGTAAATTGTCTATCATCGTTTGCTATTACTTCATCGTATAAAATATTTATTAGTTGGTCTATTTTCTCTTCGCCTATTTTTCATATAAACTCATAATGTAACCTCCTATAAAGTATTACTTACAAATATATTAAAAACATTTTTCAAAATTATTTCAATAATTTTTAAACACTTCTACTTTATCTAATCCTCCCATGTGAAATCTTCATCATTTCGTCCAAAGTGTCCGTACGCTGCTGTTTTTTTATAAATTGGTCTTCTAAGTCTAGTGTGTTTATTATTCCGTTTGGAGTTAGTTTGAACTCTTTTTAATTGTTTTTACTATATCTCCTTCACTCAACTTTTGATGTCCCAAAATGTTTCTATAAAAATTGATACTGGATTTGCTACACCTATTGCATAGGTAAGTTGTACTTCTACTTTATCACATATACCACTTACCACGATATGCAATATATCTTGCCACATACGCACCACTTCTATCTACTTTTGTTGCGTGTCTTCCCACTAAAATGCACCGCCCCATGACGTGAGAAACCACCGTAGTATCTACTATAATTTTTCTTCCTGTAAGACTCTGCATCCCCTACTGGTCCACCTATTACAAAAACGTCCTGTTGGATTTATAAAATATTTTGTATCTTCATCTAATAACGTATTATCTAAACAAGGTTTTATTATGCATACCTTTTAATATCTTCTTTATTTTTCTTGTGATACATCTTCTGGTGTGTTGTGTTGATACTACAACTGTATCAATACGTTTTACTTTATGGATTTATATCATACTCAGACAGTTACTTGCACCTTCCCATCTGGTCTTAAGTATGATAAAGTATTATCTTTTCTAACTTTTGATAATTGTTTAGATAACTTATGACTTAAAATATATTGGTAGTGGCATATATGTGATCAGTTTCGTTAGTTGCAAAACCAAACATAAGCCCTTGGTCTCCTGCACCTACTTCTATATTTTCTGTTTTTCTTTTTAGTTTCTACTGCATCTGTCAACACCTTTGTGCAATATCTGACGATTGTTTATCAAGTCCTACGAAGAACAGAGAGACACTATTACCATCATAGCCATAAGCTGAATTGTTATAACCTATCTCGTTAATAGTATCACGAACTATTTTTGAAAATCCATTCGCACTAGTAGACACCTCACCTATTAAAAACTGCAAGCCCTGTATTAACAGCAGTCTCACATGCTACTCTTTGCGTGTGGATCTTGTTTTAAAAATTTCATCTAAAAACTGCATCAGATATTTGATCAGCTGATTTTATCTGGATGTCCTTCTGTAACTGACTCTGATGTGAATAAATATGTTTTTGCCATTTTTCTCCTTAAATATTTTTAGCTTTTTTACTTTTATGCTACAAAAATATTAAACTTAACTACCTTGACTAATATTAAACTTTTTCTTCCTTAATTAACTCAATTAAAATAAAAACCTTATCCTAAGATAAGGTCTTAATTATTACCTCATCGTTCAAAGTAAACTTCTATAAGGAAAGCACCTTAATCATAAGATTAGGTTGCTGGAGTTCACTGGGCCTTATCCTCACTCACTCTTTGATAAGTTAGTATTTTTTTATCAGCATAAAAATTCTAATACATTTATCTATGTTTGTCAATTAAAAACTTTTAGCAAGTGTAAATAGTTTTTGCTATTTTTAATTAGTTTTATGCTTGTTAAATTTAAAATTTTGTTTTGCTCTATATTATTAAGTATTGGTGTTAAATACATATATTTATAGACGACTTTCATTACTATTAACTTTTTATTATTAAATACCTTTTTAAAATCTAAAGCAACTATAAAAATTATTTATATAATACTAAAAGTAAAAATAAAAATTTGTAGTATGTGTTTAAGGAAAATTTTGGGTTAAAAAGCTCAAATTTTTAGCTAGGACAAAAGAGTAAGTTACATACTTTTAAAGTGAAGATTTTAAAAGTTCATGACTTGCTATTACTATTAAATTTTTATTATTAAATAACTTTAAAAGTTTTAGAAGTATCTTACTACTTTAGTATTATATTAAAATAATTTTTACACACACTGAATGTTTTTGAGCAATATTATAGCATAAAAATATCCAAGTAGCATTAGCTACTCAGATATTTTCGTTTTTCCAAATTTCTATCTGTCTAATTTGATTTTCTTCCAGATCTAACAATTATATTTAATCCAAAATATTATAACCAGCTGCAACACGTGCTCATCATGTTTTAATAAGTAAGTGTATGCACCTATTGTGTCAACTTCTTCGTGGAATGTCTACTTTAAATAGAGAGTTTATATCTTGACAGCCACCAACCCATCTACTAAGTAGTGGCCATAATGATCAAGACTTTGTTCATCATCATCAAACCTTTCATCTCTATCTCGCACTACAGTAAGTTCTTCAACTATATCTTCAAGTTGCAATAACCCACTTGTCCCACGTTATTCATCTGTGTAATGAGACAATCAGTATGCTCTCTTGTTTGCTTTTAAGTAGCAGATAGAACTTGTGTTATAGGTGTATGCTCAAATATTTTTATAGCGTGAGCAATATATTGCATTGTTGAATCTTCTGTTGTTGGCCTATCATCTGCAACAAAAGTTTTCACAGACATACCAACTTATTTCATCTTTTGTCCCCATCTTCTATAACGGGTATCTTGTATATTCTTCTTGCTTTACATTTGGTCTAAGTATGACAACCCAGGGCGAGCCGCTACAAGGTCAATCGCCTCACACTTCTTTTCTAGGTGTCATAATTTCTTTGGCAATTTTCGAAAGCATCAAACCTCGAAAAACTCGCCTGACATAACGATACTCTATGTCGTTAATTTGACCATGTGCTCTTGATGATTTCATAATTGTTTTAACTCTGTTCACTATGCACCCTCGTCATGCTCAGAGACAGTTTCATAGCCTAAAAATTTTTGCAATTAAATTAGCTAGTCATTTAAAAATCCAAACAAAAAGGGACGCATTATTTTATTAAAAAAGACAAAGAGGGCGCAATTTTAAACTTGTTTTTCTAGACTGAATAGCTATTGTTTTAGGAACTAATTCACCTTAAAACTACAGTGAGTAATGTCATAAAAGTAAATGCAATAAATAAAAGATATAGTGTGCGTTGCAGTTTCGTTTTATATATAAGATCAAAACAAGTGACTAAAACAAAAATGTAAAAAGTAGACTCACCAAGCCACCCAAGCCCTAATGATACGATAGTAATACCCAATTGAGTAGCAGATAAATAATGATCAAGCTCTGTTGTCATCTCTTTTAAAATTTTAGCTTATTTCCTCAAAGCTCCTACTCCTGAAGGGCGAAGCTAATAAAGAGCAAACTCCTGACATAAAGTCCCTGACGCTAATAAAAGTAACATTATAATAAAATTTTATCAAGATACTGAGATCCATATAATTTAATTTCTTTTCTCACTAATTTATTTTTAATAATTTTACTATAATTTTGAAAATCTAAATAGATAATTATTTTCAAAAATAAAACTGATTGTTAAAACTTGTCTCAAAATATTCCATGTTTGTTAAAAATTATTTTGAATCTAATTTTTAAAATCAGTTTTATTTAGTTATCTCTTTTGAATTAGTTTTGCTTTAGATGCGTAGTTGTTTTAGTTTTTCTTTTTGTTTTTGCTTTATCTCTTTCTATTTCTTGAGTTTTTCCAACAGGTATAACCCACCGTCACTTTGCATGTAGTAAACTAATCTATTGTTTGATATACCTATACCAATTATAAGCGTAAGTTATTCCCTTTATAAACCTTTCCCAATTGATTTAGTTGTTTACATCACTAAAGCTCTTCAACCGCTGCGTAAGCGTAGTTTTAATAGCTGTTTTGTAACTAATGCTGTGGGTTATAACCATCTTTTTGAGTTGTTATAGAAACAAAAATTGCTATTAGCAGATACAAATTTATCTTTTATATTTACCACTAGATATTTTAAGTACATCATATAAGAGTCTATCTGTATATAGTTTATCTACTGAAAATTTTTCTCCAACATTTATATCTCCACTAGCAGTAGACCAGTTAGCTTGCTGTAGACGTGAATGTAACAGTTATCTCACGATCTACATCATAATTGTGCTAACTCCTAGGAATTGTTTTTTGCCTCTAACTCTTTCTGTAAAATGCTTGTGAATCAATTCGTTGTGAATCTCCGTTATCAGTATTAGTAGTTTCTTCTTTATTCTCGCCTCGTTTCGTTAGATGATGAATCGCTCTTTTTGTTACAACTTTACTAAATGCCTCGTAATTTTCTTTTCTCGCATTAGATGATATTCTAAGAATAAAAACGTCAAGACAAAACTAAAACAGCACTCTAAAATAGATAGAACAATTTTTGTTTCTAATCTCTGCTTTTAATAGGCATTCTATCCGCAGCAATTTCAACATACTTCGTGTAGCTTTTTCTTTTTACTACCGTCTTTATCAACAGTAGTTATAAATAATTTTTAATGTAGTTATATTGCTAAAAATATATTTTCCTTAGTATTAAATTTTTCTATCTTCTCATATCAAACAAAACTTTTCTTCAAAAATTTTAAAAATGATTTTCTTTATTTCAAATTCTATATATATTTTTATTACCTTTTGCTTAAAAAGCCCTTAAGAAAGTTATAAAATACTTTTTAATTACAATAAATAAGTTACAATTATTTATTATTATAACATATTTTTATTATGTTACACATAGGGTTTTACGTCTAGTGTAGCTACATAATAAACTATAATAAAAAATAACTATATAGCAACATAAAATTCCTACAAATTTTATTACTAACACTTAATTATTTTTAAAAATTATCTTACTTAAAATATATCAAAAATTGGTAAATTCTTTTATAATTTTTCAAGACACAAAGAAAAATGAAATACTTAACAGTAAGCGATCGCATGTGCGTGTTATAATTATTGAATAATAAATTTAAAGGAGAATGTTTTTATAATTATAGCGCCCGAACTAAGTTTTCAACGATTAAAAATAAATTTAGTTGACGAGGAAAAAGTTAGTCGAAAAATTCGGCGGATGCTTTTTCGGAAAAAGAGTTTCGTTAAGTAATGTACAAAGTTAAACAAAAGCATTACTGTCTCTTAATATATACAGCGGTTACAATGTAGCCATTATTTGTTATGAAAAATAGCTACTAGTGTTTAGTATATTAAAAATTTTTATTATTTATAAAAAGTAATTTTACTCTAAATTACTTATCTTTTTGCGTAAAAAATATTATTACATACTTTAGCTAAATAATATATTTAGGAGAATTTTATATGCGTGGAAATCGTAGGATTTATTGGAGAAAGTAATGGAGTCAAATTTTTACTTGATGGACTCATAGCCTTGAGTATCGTGGCTACGACTCAGCAGGGATTGCTGGTATAGATAAAGAAGAAGTAAAAAGTTATTAAAACTGTTGGAAGAATTAAAAACTTAGAGGAGTTAACTCCAAAAGACTTAAACTTTAATATTGGTATAGGACATACACGTTAAGTAACTCATGGTGAGTTAATAAAATAAACTCACACCCACATCAAAAGTTTTAACAAACGTTTTGTATTAGTTCACAACGGAGTTATAGAAAACTTCCAAGAACTTAAAGATAGATTTTAAAAATGTTGATTTAATATCAGAAACTGACACAGAAGTTATCGTTCAATTAGTAGAATTATTTTCAAACGAAGGCTCTTTCTACAAAAAGATGCATTTTAGCTATTTTCAAAATTGCAAGGCTCTTATGCACTTTGCTTTAATAGATAACAAAGATAAAAAACACTTTATACGCTGACAAAAGTCCCTTCTATTTGGACTTTCTAATGATAATATAAACTTTGTTGGTAGTGACGCTCTGCGATGATAAAATATACTAATCGCTTTTTAGAAATAAAACGATAAAGAAATTGTTACTCTACATAGTGTGTTAATAGAAGATAGAGATGGAAATGCAGTTATGCGAGAAGAGTTTTCTACTAATCTTGATGCCAACGATATTGATAAAGGTATCTATCCACACTATATGATAAAAGAAATTAACGAACAAGTATCAGCTATGCGTAATATCATCTCTAACTACTTTATAGGGCATGATATAAATATAGATAGTGAGATTATAGCTAACATATCACAAGCTGATAGACTTTATATAATTGGTTGTGGAACTAGTTATAACGCTGGGCTAGTAGGAAGAAGTTATTTTTGAAAACTGGGCAAACATTCCAACAGAAGTTCACTTAGCTAGTGAGTTTGCTTATAACTTGCCACTACTTTCTAAAAACCAATGTTTATTTTCTTATCACACATCGGGGAGAAACTGCAGACTTAAGAGCTGTTCTTACAAAACTTCGTAGTTTAAATAAAGATTATAAATTTTTAGTTTTAACAAACGTAGACGCTTCTACACTAAGTCGTGAGTGTGATTACACTCTTCTTTTACGCAGGAGTTGAAATAGCAGTTGCCTCTACTAAAGCATATACATCTCAAATAGCAATACTTAGTATTTTTAGCTTAAGTGAAAGCTAAAAATTATCACGCAAAATGAAATTTGATATTGAACAAGAGTTATCAGTTGTTGCAAGTGCTATTGAGTCAATCCTTAGTGATACAAAAACTATTGAAAGCTTAGCACCATTTAACGAACGTAAATGCTTTTTATATAGGACGTGGAACAGATTATTATAGTGCATGCGAGGCTGCATTAAAATTAAAGAAAGAAGTTTCATACATACAGACAGAAGGCTTTTGCAGGAGAATTAAAACACGGAACAATCGTACTTATTGAGAAAAACTCCTGTTGTTGCAATTATTACAAGCACAAGACTTGATCTTAATACTCGTAGCAACATAAGTGAAGTTGCGTCGTGGGCAAAACACGTTAGTCATCACATTAGAAAAACTAAAAAGAGAAGGCGATTATGCAATACCTAACGTAACGAAGACTTAGCTCCTATTGCAAGTATCATGTAGTAACACAATCTTTGCTTACTACGCAGCAACAGCACGCTCTTTTAGATGTAGACAAACCACGTAATCTTAGCAAAATCAGTTACAGTAGAGTATATCGTATCTATTTTGGCTTTTACCATTTAGCGTTAGACAATATATAAAAATTATTTATATAATACTAAAAGTGAAAATTAGAGAAAAATAAAGACAATGGCTTTATAGCTGAAAATCCTTTTTAAAATCTTAAAAAGATTTTGAAGCGTCTCTTTACTTTAGTATTATATTACAAAATAATTTTTAACCACACTGAATGTTTTTGAGCCTCTATTTTATAGATACGTTTTTACTATTCAATATTATTTTTAATTTCAAATTAGCTAGTGCACTTAGGGCATTGTTTTCAATTTTTCTCATATATTTTTCTCAGATCAGAAAATTTGCTTTATCTTTTTATTTAACTCTTTATATCTAATTCTTTTGTCTAATTGACACCCCACAAACACACCTATACACTGCACTTCCTCCTCCCACACCAAACATAGTCATGTGACACTTTTCACAGCGTAAGTTTGTTAATTTACTAACTACTATTTTTTACAATTTGATTAGAAACATTTTAGCATTTTAATCTCCTTTTTATCCACCTCATGCATATAACTACTGCTACATTTATCACATTTTTATAACTTATGTTATCGTGCTTAAACTTATCTTCACTTCTTTTTATTTCGTTTATACATTCTGTTGTATAGTTTTTAATCCTTGTAAAATTTTTCTTTTATCTAATTTGTTTTAGCTATGTTATCTAAATTTTTTCCCATTTTGCTGTTGAAAGAGGGACTTTTAATTTTAGGAACAAGATTTAAAAAGTTGTTTTGTTTTGTTTGTAGTTTTTATTTTTCCATTATCTATCACTAGCTAGTCATTAGAAAATAATTTTTCCAATATATCTGCCCTTGTTGCTACCGTCCCTATGCCGTTTGTAAAATTTCTTTCTCACTTTCACTATCAACAAACTCAAAAGATTTTCCATAGTATATCATCAAGCTACCTTCTGTATAATAATCTCTGGGGTTGTTTGTATTATTTCAATATCACTTACTACATTTTCTAAGTTATTTATACTTTCAATAGAATCTTTGATAAAACTTTCGTAACCCTCGTTTTAGTTATAGTATTTTCGTTTTAAACACTTTTTCCTTCAAGGTGAAAAACTAAACTCTTCTTCTGTATAAGTATAATCATCAAGCAAGTTTTCTAAAATCTTTTGGCTACTAAATTATAAAATTTTTATTTCAATATCACTCATCGCTAAAAAGTTAGGCGCTCTTCTGTTAATGATAATAGCTGTGGTGTCTGTAACTATTATTTTACAATTTCTTCTTCCACTTATCTTTTTAAAAATTTTATTAACTACACTACTATAATCACTCTTAGCTAAAGCCATAACTCTTTCTTTAAGTGTTGGGAGCATATCTTCTGTAATATATCTACTATCTGTTCTAGGATATGTTAAAACTTTATGTCTTTCATACAAACTTTGAATAACGTTAAGCGTTTGTTTTGGAGAAATTTTATAAAGCGTGCCTACAATTTGGTTGAATATCTGTTAGTTATATAAAGGTTTTGAGAAGATTTTTATCTTTACAATATTACAACCTTTTTATTTATATTTTCCTTTTTAAACTTCAACGCCACATCATACGAAAACTCACTACTATCACATAAAAATTTTTCACCATCTACACTAAGCTGTATAAACATAATAATCTTTAGGGATAAATTTTTTAATTTTTCTTCTCTATCAAAAACCATTTGTATGGTAGGAGTTTGCACACGACCACAGTTTAGTTGTGCATTATATTTTTAAAGTTAGTGCACGAGAGGCATTTATACCGACAAGCCAGTCAGCATTAGCACGAGCAACACCTGAGTTGTATAAACCCAAATATAAATTACCATCTTTTAAATTTTTAAACCTTCTTTAATTGCCTTGTCGGTAACTGAAGAAATCCATAAACGTTTAATATGCAGTTTGCTCTAAAATATAGCGAGCAACAAGCTCCCTTCACGTCCTGCATCAGTTGTGCACGATAACTTCTTTTAATATCTTTTCTATTTAATGCACTATCAATAACTTTATATTGTTTAAAAGTTTTTAGGAATAACTTCTGTTTGCATAAATTTTGGAATCATAGGTAAAGATTCTAAACTAACATTCTTAAACTCTTTATACTTATCAGAGTCTTTAGAGTAACTAAACGTCCTAACGCCCACACAACCACATACTTATCACCTTCAAAACAACCATTTTTATTAACATTTGCCCCAATGTTTCTTTTGCAATATCACGAGACAACAGATGGCTCTCACACAATACTAAACTTTTCATAAATTAACCTTTCAAAATTATTTTTATATATTATAAATTATATTGACACATTACGCTAGTAAAATAATTTAATTTTTCATTAGATCTTCTTATTTATTTTATTTTTGTACTCACATCTCTAGGCAAAATATAAAAACTATTTACTCTATACTTTAATAAAATTATTTATATAATATCTTTTAAATATTCAAAAATAACTTTTCACTCTGGCATTATATTAAAAATAATTTTTATATATTTACTAAATATTTATATATAATGAAAAAGAGCTGATATGCTATATCAACTCTTTTATTTTCTAACTCTATAAATCTTCTAATAAATGTGTTTGCGTTCTATCAGTCTGTTGAGATATACAGAAATTTTCACTCCTACTAACTCTTCTATTTTAGCTAAGTAGTTTCTTGCATTTTCCGGCAAATCCTCTAATGTTTTTACACCTGTTATATCTTCATCAAACCCTGGTAATGTTTCATAAATCGGTGTGCAATCTTTATAACATTTTCGTTTGCTGGATACTCTGTTAACACTTCTCCTTTAGTTATAGGCTGTACAAATTTTAAGTTCACTAAGACCACTTAAAAACATCTAGACAGTTTACTGATAAATTAGTCAGTCCAGATACGCGAGCAGAATGTCTCACAACTCACTGTATCAAACCATCCTATACGACGTGGACGTACGAGTTACTGTTCCATATTCGTTTCCTATCTCACGGATTCTATCTCCAACTTCATCAAATAGCTCTGTTGGGGAAAGGTCCATCTCCTACTGTGATGTGGCTTTTGAAATACCCTAATACTTTAAGTCTCCATTTGGTACAAAACCATTACCAACCGTCACTCCCCTGCACTAGGATTTGATGATGTAACGTATGATATGTTCCAGGATCATTATCAAGCATAACACCTTTGTGCACCTTCTAAACAAAATATTTTTATTTTTCTTTTTAGCATCTTCTAAAACTTTTTGCTGTGTCCCATTACATATTGTCTCAACATACTCCTGTATTTATAATACTCGTCAAAAATTTCATCAACACTAAAAAGTATCTACATTATAAATTTTTCAAAAGTTCATCTTTAAGTTTTGTTCTAATCTAAATAGTTCTTCATCTAATAGGTCACTATTCTTATTCCACAACGTTTATATCATCTCCATAGCAAGGTCCAATACTCTTTTTAGTAGTTCTTATTTTATTCTCACCACGTCTTAACTCTTCTACTTCATCAAGCTTTTTAAGTGATAAGGTAAAACTACATGTCTGTTAGATATTCTAAGCCCTTGCAACTTACTCCACTTTCTTTTTAGTTTAGATATTTCTGAATCCATTTAGGATCAACTACTAAACCATTTCTATAACTGAAAGTTTTTCTCTTCATTATACCTGATGGTATAAGTTGCAGTTTATAAGTTTTTCCGTCAAACTTTATAGTATGTCCGCATTGTTACCACCTTTTGATATCTTGCTATAATGTCAAGAACGCCTGCTAGAAAATCTAGTTATTTTCCCTGCCTTCGTCTCCCCATTGTGATCCACTATTACTATTGCTTTCGTCATTAAAATAGCCTCCTATAGATATTTTTAATTATAAATAAATTATAGCAGTTTACTTTTAATGTTTGCAATATCAATATTATGTATATATTTTTATTTACTTTTACGAATTTTTAATATAAGAGATTTAATTACAAAATCTCTTTTATTGTTCGTAAAATAAAAATATCTTTGATGATATAAACCTATTCTTTCGTACATATACTTTTGAGTATCATAAAATCTGCTTTTAAAATTACATCGATATATATATCGTATTAATCAATTATATGCGTTGCAATACCTCTATACTCTTGCTGCTATATAAAGAATCTATCTCATTATCTTTAATATAATATTTGTTACGCAATTATCTATCTTTTACTACTATAATATTATCCTGACGTGCAACTCTTCATATAAAAGTTCTTGATTATGCGTGCCCATACTTTTATTTGTAACTCTTAAATCAATTTTATAATTAAAATTTTTAAATACTCGTTATAGTCTACTTTAGCTAATCTTCTATACTAAAATTAAAAATTATCTACCTTAATAAAAATCATTATATCTAATATAAATCTAATTTTATGTCAAATCTTTTAAATACTTATCCATACTTGGTGTACTCCTCCATAAAAAGCTAAATGAACAAAAGTTTACACCCTTATCTTTTAAAAGAAATTTACACGATTCTATATATATCAATCTCTGGTAGCGATATATCTATTAGCAACATGTTATCACTAAAAGACAGCTTTTGATTTTATTCTTTGATATATTAGAATAGCTTTTCTGTTTCAACAGCAACTTTTGCTCTTGAATATGTATCCTTAAAGCTAAAATTCACATATCACCTCTTAATATCTACATTATCGTTTTAAAAAGTCTGACCATGATTCATAGTTAGTCAATTGTTTAGCACGCTCTGAGTTACTATTTTATTTCTAGTGTGTCACTTTCCATAACTTTTTACCTTCTCTTTATCTACTTCACAAACATACACTACACCTAAATGAACTTTACCTACTTCTTCTTTATCGTCATTTATAAGACCAGCAAATTTTATATTCTCTTTTGTATAGCTAAAAATCTAAGCCAATCTCTTCTTCTAATTCTCTTGCAGTGTTGTAATAAGCATCTCATAGACATTCTCATTTTCTACTTCACTATCATGTCCACACCATACCAACAGATGCTTTACCATGAAGTCTTTCTTCTCCCCTCAATTTATAAGACGTTGCTGATAAACTAATACATCTTTAGTTTTTATTCATACTAAGACGTAACCTATTGAATTGTTTAGAATTATGGTCTTCTTCCATATCTCCTCTTTTGATTCTGCCAATTTATGCAAATGTAGATAAAATATTTTACCTCTCATCTTTCTTTGGTAAAAACCATAAATGAATTTTTCACTGTTAAATAACTTTTCTATCTACTACTAATATCATTTCATCCTAATTTACTCATAATCAAAACCCTAAATTTATTTATCTTATTTTTATATTATAACTCATTATAAATGTTATTTATTATTGTAACATAAAATATGTTTTGACTTAAAATTTTAAAATATAAATCCTTTTTACTTTGCTATTAACTTATATTTTAAAAATTAAAGCCTAAGTATAATGTAGTTATTTATAATAACCTTGCTTTTCTTCTAAGGTTTTCTCCAAATCTAGTGTTGAAAGTTGCGTTTATGTTGGTGGATTATGTGCTGTTTTTTGTAATAAAAAATAATCTTGTTGCCCGAATGTCATTGCTGCATTGTCTGAACAATACTCCATCTTTGAATCAATACTTATATTAAACTCTTCTTTAAGTTTAAATACTTTGACGTAGTTCATTATTCCCCACACACTCCCGCCTGCTAAGATTAGTTGTTTGGCCTAAAACTCTAATGCTTTTTTTTGTTTTTGTGAAGTATATCAACAACTGCTTTTGAAAAACCACGACAATTTCTTTATTATTTCACTACGTTTTTGTTATGAATTAAATTATAACAGCGCCGATTTCATTCCTGAGAAACTAAAATCATATAGTTATCGCTCATCAATCATTGCTCGTGGCAAGGAGTAAGCATCTTCTTCCTGTAAATGCGCTAGCTATCAACCTTGGCCCACCTGGCTATTCTGTTGTTGTCTTGCTACTTTATCATACCTCCTACTGCATCATCTTTGAGTTTCACCCTGATTTTTTTAAATCTAATTCATCTTTACATAAACTAACTTGTGTCCACTGCTCACTACTAAAGCAAGTAGATATTTTATTTCGTTATTTATATTTTACCGTATATATATGCCCTGCTATATGGTGTGTACGGCTATTAGTGGTTTATCTAGTGTAACTTAATGCTTTTGCTGTATTTACACCAACCACAAAGAACCTGAAAGCCCTGGACCTTTGTTACTGCTACTGTTGATATTTCTTCTAAACTTACTTTTGCTTTTTCTAATGCTCATCTACTATCATAAGTATAGCTCTATGTTTACTATCTCTGGAATAACTCCACCAAATTTTTATGAATGTCAATCTGTGTAAGCATTTATATTTGATAAAACTTTTTTCCATTTTCTATTATACAAACGCTTGTTTCAGAATGGGCAACCAAGTTTCTATTGCTAGTATTAGTATTTTATCTTTCAGCTCTTTCAAATTTCTTTATCATAACGTAGCATTTTCGTTACCTCTTTATAATAATTTTCTTTTGATACTACATCAAACCCCGCTTTTTATAAACTTTATAGCTGCGTGATTACTCACGGACTTCTTACTGTCGCAAGTTTCGCTCCACTAAGTTTCCTGCATTTGTTCCACAACGTATGTGAAAAAAATATTTGACCTAGTTTTCTATTTTGATGTATAAAATCAAATTACTATTTTGTTTACTTGATACCTCACAAGCCACATACCAGCCATCACAAAACCATAATTATCTCATCGTCATTAAATAGCCAGCATATTGAATTAGAATTTCTAACCTTCTTTCATCATCTCTCTTTGGTCCAATGGTCTTAAATTATTTTATCTATTTCAAAAGTCTATCTTAAGTTTTCTATACTAACTTTTTTATTTACTATTATAAATTCTCTCCGCTTCTGTTAGTCTTAAGATTTTGTTTTGTTATTTTGCATCTTCTTCTGTGGCATTATCTATACATTACAACACTCTGTGCTTTTGGCATCTCAAAGTTTAACTCTCATTATCTTTTTAGTAAAATTTATCTACAACTTTTTAATACACTTTTCCTAATGATTAAAATATTTCTTTGTACTTTTATTTTCATTTATTTTGAGAATAATAACCATCTTCTAAAATAGTTTTGAAATATTTTCAAACCTATACATTGAACTACATACATAATCTCTTCTTTGCATCTATTATAGGTATGCATTAGATCCGTTAGCAATTATTAAAACTTGCTACTTCAGTTGCAGTGTGAGAGATCAGGCTTAGAAGAGATTTTAATGCATATGCCACTGTTTTATGCAAATGCCACCAATGCGGCGCCGTAAAAGGAACTCGCTCGCAGTAGCTGGCTATTATGTTTGTTAACTTTTGTTAAATTATGATCTTTAATGAATCATCTATCCCAGCACAAAATTATTCTCAGAGACAAATTCTAAAGTATCTATGTTTTGATCTCTTGTAACAGTGGGAGGAAGTATACACTGAGTTAGACGCTCATACTACTAGAAGTTGCCATCTCTTTATCCACTCCACCGGAACCCGCTAGCATCCTACCTACTTCCTAAAGGTTAGTAACTACCCTCATCATCCACTAAATCGGCCTCATCTCTATTATATCTCGGTAAAAATCCTTATAAACTCCTGCCCACCCATTACTACTATGTAGTTTTCATGCACGAAAACAAAAGACCATACGAATCATCATCGCTACCTTCTAGTCTGTATGCGACTATATGATACAATGCACCTTTAATCGCTAGAATATACATTCTTTCGTAATATTAAACGTAGGAGATGTTGCGACACTCGCATCCCAAAAAGTAGCTAAAATTTTGTCAAAACTGGTTTTCCTGCTCCAAGGTCACCACTTAGAAGTAAGAATTAATCTCTCGCAAGCACACTAGCGAAAATTTTGCAAAGTGAGTTTTGTATCTTCTAAACTTTTTATTTCTAATTCATCATTTTATCTTTAAATTTTATCACTTGCATATTATAACGTATTAGTATCAAAATTTATAAAATTATGTTATGATTAAAACATAAGAAGTGTTTTTATGAGATTATATTTTGCTCTTAGATACTTTTTACAACTATATTATCTTTAATATATTTAGTATAACTTATCTAAAAGATGAGAAAATATTTTAGTGAAAAATATAAATGGTGTGAAGTTGTTAGAGGAGATACTACTAAGTAAAATTTATTATCGATGGGGATACGATAAAAGTTTATTTTAATAATAAAGAATTAACTATTCGCATGTCCATAATAGACACACCAGAAACGGTAAAGAAAAGATACACCCTGTTGAAAAATATGGCAAAGAAGTTTAGTGAGTTAAAATGAAAAATTTCAAAAAATGCTAAAAATGTTGAAATAGAGGTTTTGATGGATGAAAAAACGTGATAAATATAATCGTGCACTATGTGCTTATGCAGAGTAAACATTCAAGAAGAAATTTTACTAAAATGGCTCGGAGTTATAAAATATGTTTATCCCTGATACAAGATATTTATTAGAAAAAGCAGAGAGAGAAAGTATAATAAATTAAACCTATGGAGTGAGTGAAAAGTAAAATTACTCAATAAAAATTTAATTTTAAAACATTAAATACTATTTAAAATATTTATAAATAGTAAAATAAAAAGTAATTTGAGTTTATCAAATTACTAACATCTATCTTTAGTCATCATCTACATCAAATATTATATGTGAATGAATATCTATAATTATTTGCATCTCCAAGTGTAGTTTTTATATTTGCTTTTACATTAGCTAAACTATTTTCATTTATTTTTGTCATATATAGCTCGTTTTAGGCATTGCATAAGAAGGAGTCCCAGCATGCCAACGCCTGTTAGTGCTTTGTGAAGATATGCTATGTTTTTATTAGCGTCTCATTTGCTCGTTTTGCTAAACTCCCATAACCGTTTGTAGTGGCATGTTTGTTTGAAGAGAATTTAATATTTCTTTTTGTTACATTTTTATAATTTGTTACTGCTTTTGCAGATAATATAATAGCTGCGATAACTTTTTCTTGATTTTTACCACGGTCATTATCTCCCCCAGCTAGTGAGTATCTCTCACGAAATGCAAAAAGTCAGTGCTTTTTAGAATCAAGATGAATCTCTTTCCCAATAGGATAGTGGTTACTACTCTACAGAAAATTTTGTGTGTTTTCATACCCTACTCCACCTAAAATATCAATGATTTTTAAAAACGATGTAAAGTTTGAAATTAACAAAGTAGTCTATCTTTTATATTATACAAATTCTCTAACGTGGAAGTGATGATTCTATCTCCATATATACTCAGCATGAGTTAGTTTATCATAATTGATTATTACCACCATCAGCTTATTTCAACATACGCATCTCTTTGGAGTTGTTGTTACTAAAATCTGTCCTGTTTTTATTTACACTCATTATTATATTAACATCTGATCTAGATACAGACGTCGTATCACCATAAGTATCTATACCACTTATATATTCAAAACTAGTCATTCCAACTCACTATTATTTATATTTTACACTATTTTTAATGTATATATTTTCTTTATGCTATTATCAAAATTAGGATAGTTAGTGTTAATAAACCTCATACGAGCTATGTAATATCATTGCCTTCTTTTTTGAGATTATTTTTCATAAGATGATATATAGTTTTATCATTTTTATATTGTTTTACTTTTTTACTTACTATATCTTCTACTATTTTATTTATATTATCAGTCTCACATCGTTTGGAGTAAACGACTTTAAAAATTTTCTGTCAGCTGACATCTGTTTATTTTACTATCTTTGGGCACTACTTAATCATAGTGTACCTACTAACTGTCTCTGTTGTATTTAGCTCATCAAAAACAGTTATTACTTTTAAACCAATAAAACACAGGAATAGGCACACTACCATTATAGCAGTAAAGCGACATTTTGAATTGTGTTTTATAAGGCAGGAAAGGAGATACTGCTCAAGCAAGCAAATAAAACTACTACTATACATTTACACCCTTTAAAAATTCTGATTCAGCATTTAAACATAGTATAGAGTATAGAAATATGCTAAGGTGCAACTAGTGAAGGAAAAGTCGAAACTATTATCGACTAGTCCAAATACATTTAGTTATTTTCATTCATCTCACTCTCTTTTAAAATTGCAACATCTCACGTATCCATTATACTACACTTTTACTATCGACTATATGCAAAGCCTCCCTGCTTCTAGTGCAAGTACTGCCTATAACATTGATCTCTACATCCATTTTCAATCTGTTGCTTTCACCAAAACGTAATTCCTTGTAATCTAAAGATATATCTTCTGAAACTCTCAATAACACCTCTACTAGTTTCATTTTACTTTCATAGTCTCTACCGCCATAAACCATGACAGTCTATTCCCACTACCAACAACTTTTCTTTTCGCCTACGTCAACCATGATGTGTAGTCTTTTCACTTTCTCTAAACACTTTGCATGACTTCTGACATTTCTACTCTCCAATTCTTTTAATACTCTTTTATTTGCTTATACAGTAATCTTTGAAAACCGAATTTAATAATCTTTTAAACTTTTCATGGGCATCCAAATGTACTGGTTTCTTTATCCTTTGGCTATTATCATTAGAGACTGAGGATATTCTAAAGTATTTCTTTTACTTTATAATCTTAATACCTACACTACAGGTCTTAGCGAGTACATTTCTCACGCCTACTAAATTGCAGACTCAAAGCTAGCACTTGGTGATACCATCTGACAACGCTACTTTTCACGATTATAGATCTTTTATCTTGTCTTTAAAGTTCGGCTTTTCTATCCAATGCTACTTAAGGCACTCTAACATATTTGCTAATAAACGTTTAGTGCACTATTACTAATTACTAAAATTGCTATTAGTAGCAGTCATCCCACTGATAAAACATAAACATAGAATGGTGCACCTCGAGATTGGACTAGACCAGCATCATATCCCGCTCATAATCTCTAAAACTATTTTTGAAATGAGGACCAGAGCTACTAATTCACCTAAGATAACACTCTATGGCGAAACGTGCTAGGGTACAAAAATTTCACGAAATATATATATTGTTTCATCTCCCTTTGATAAAAGCCCAACTTTAATACTGCAGACAATCCATGTGAGCTCACGCTCTGATATGTTTATGTTTATTAAATTATATAAAACAACAAGTGCTAAGAGTTAAAGAGCAAACTACCATAACTAAAACAATAATGTCTATACCTTCTATAAAATTATCTAGCACCGTTTGAATTTTTGACTATCACTTACGTTTAAAAATATCTTTTTCATTTACTAATTTATCTGACACACACTACTTACATCACTCACTGTACTTTTTACTTTTATTAAAAGTATTTGGTCCATAGTTTTTATTAAAAACTTCTCATAATATTTTTCTTTGATATATACACCGTAAAGTCCGAAGTAATTTTATTTATGTTTTTAACCTAGTGTGTAAGTTTCGATCACGAACAACTACCTGAAAACTATCACCAGCGTTTAGAATCTCAGCAAGTACGCCTTTTCGTCATTAACTGCTCCACTATCGTCTAGAAAACCCACCTTCACTATAGAGTGATATAGTTTTTATAATATATTATCACTCACTACTGTAAAAGTATCTAAAACATCATTATTTTTTCAATAGTTGCTGATATTAGCTTTTATTTTTCTTCCACTTTGTCATTATCTATAATGTTTTCTATTTGAAGATCTTTCGCTATCTATGTATGGATTGTAGGTAGCCAGTATATCTATGAATTACTTTAAATTGCTCATTGATATATTTATAACGCCATCTAATCCCAAAACCTATAAACATAAGTGCCAAACAACCCATAACTCCAAAAGATAGTCATAAAACACTCTAACTTTGTAACGAAAATATTTCTAAACGTAACTTTTTCTAAAGAGTAATTTGCTCTATAGAAAATTTATTTTCTATTCTTTAGATCTTTTTGGAGCTGGTCTAAGAAGATATGCACTCTTTTTCTTTTAAATCTTTTCTTAGCGGAGATTAAGATTGCTACAAACTTATACAAGAAATTGAAATAATAAATGCTAACATAACTATCTAGTGCAACTACTATGGTATCTCAGTTATCTTGTATATAGAGTTAGTATAAGTATAGAAATAATAACTTACTATCCTAAAATTACAATTAACTACTGTTCCTATTATCGTAGAAGATAAGCCGTGTAAATAAAAGTATAGCTATTTCTTTATTGTTATAACCTAGATTTTAGCGTCTCCTATATTTATCCATATTCTCATCAATCATCCTTGTTAAAGAAGAAGCAGAGAACCAAAATTGATACAACAAATAAAAAGATTGAGACATTTGCTACAAACCTAAACTTTTAGCTAGCCCACAAACTGTGCATACATTTTCTTTATACTCTAATAGTTGCTTCACATTATATCTTGGATAGTTTGTATCTTCAAACTCTTTTGATATATCTAATTCTTCTTTATTATTTCTGAAAAAGTATTTCCATCTTTTAGCTTTTTACTTTGTTTTTGATAGTCCGTTTACATCAATATTTTTTACTCTAAACTCTTTGTTTCACTATCTTCTAGTTTTTATATATGTAAGTTAAAATTATTTTCTAACGCCAATAGTTTTGTTTACTTTCCTTTTAAACAACTCCTTCGCTTCATCGTCTCTTTTACAAGTAGTGTTATAAAAATTTTCTCTTTTTCTTTTACTTTTACATATTCACCACTCTGAATATAAGTGTTTTATGTAATTTATATTTACACCAGATTTTAAAAATAAAATTTTTCTTTATTTATATATCCAAAATACTGAACATTTGCTTTATTGTAACTTGAGTTATCAATATGATCTACTAAGCACAAGCCCAGCTACTTTCTTTATATGTATAACTTTTTAATTTATCACTATCATTTTTATCATAACTAAAATTTATCTCATCACCTATTTTATATTTTGACTCTAGACTTTCTGTTAACAAAATCTCATCATCTTTTTAGTGGAAGATGCCCTTTCATCAGTTTAGGTGTCACAATTTTGTTGAAAGCATTCACGCAATATAGTCTGACACTATTTCTTTTATCGTACTGATACGCCCTAGCGTGTCACAACATCATTTTCACTCTCTATACTTTTGACATCTCTTCACTACTACCACCAAATTATTTTCTATATCAAATCATATGATGCTCTAATAGATGTTTCATCATATCACGCAGTAGTAGACGATGTTTTCGGTCCTACAGTACTCCTAAAACATGTATTGACAAGGTCCCAATATTGATAAAAATTTTGATCTTTGTCTTTAAAGATTTCTGCTGTATATCCTTATTTATAGCTCAGAATTTCCTAGCCTACTCAATCTCATCAATACTATTTCTCGTTTATTACTACCTCCTACTTTTGAACCATAAATCCTCAATAACTTTTATCTCACAATTCTCTGCTATTGAGCTATTATGCGCAATAACTCAAAGCAGCTCACATCAATAGAATAGTTTGTAAAATCAAAATATTTTTACTCTGTTTTGAGTAATCAAGTGCCCTGGGTAGGTTCTAATAGTCATTACAAAGTAAGATTTTAGGATTTTGTAGCTTGTTGCACGAGCTTATATTAGCATAATCGCTGGGTTGCCCCCACCTGATGTATCGGTGAAGGAGTCACTATCATCGTATTTTCTAAGCCAACTAGCTTTACCTCATAGGCAGGCTTTTGCATCTTTTAGCAATCTGCCTCAGCAAGTTCTTGGCATTTCGCACGCTACCCTAGATTCGCTGGTGTATTAAATTGAGGTAAAACCAGAAAACAAAACTAGCTCGCGTCTATACTTTTCGAAAGTTCTTTTTCATTTGAGACCTACTACTTCATCTCCAAAAACTCGAACACTCACTCTGTTGCACGCATCCATGCGCAAGTATATTTGGAAAGGGTGTACTCCATGCCTGCCCTGCATTGAGTCCTAAAATACGTACACAAACTCCTCTCTATCCTCAAAACTAATATTATCATTTGCTCGTGCTATATTATCTTTTATCTCATATTCTTTAACTCAAGTTTTGACTATAATCTTATTCATACATTCCTCACTTATTTTATCTATAGATGAATTGTAACAAATTTCTTTTTACTATTACTATACAATAATTTTATTTGAATTACAAAAGTTATTAAGTTTGGTAATAGTTTGTAAAAAGTAATATAGTTATTTGATATTTATTTACTTTATAACCAGTAAAACTAACTAAGGGAGACAAGATGATTACAGTTTATGAACATCCTACATGCACACATGTAAGAGCGCTAAATCTTTAAAAGCGGCACCATGTTGAAGCAAACTTTATAACCCAAGAAAACACTACGTACCTTTTGAGTTAGAGAAAAGTGTTGAACACTTTAATACCCAGTCAGAAAAATTCATTTAAATACAAGTGGCCTAGCATATAAAGATCTTAAAACTAAAAGATAAAACTCCACTACTACTAACTACTAAAGAAGCCCTTAACCTTTTTAGAAAATAATGGTATGCTAAAGAAACGTCCATTGATATTTGATTTTGAAAATGAATATTTCGACTAATAGGGTTTTAAAGAAGATGACTGGAGATGTGCATGCTTAAATAAATCTACAGTGCAGCTCAAAACATTCAGAATGAATAATATTATCTAAATATAATATATAAATAGATGCTCACAAACCCTTTTAAATTATTATAATAGTACAAAAAGCAACTTAAATACTAGTTGCTTTTATTATTTTTACTCTTCGTCTTTTATAACTTCTTCTTTCAACTTCTTCTACTTTGCTAAAGTATCTTCGTCTTTTTCTAAATTTATTTAAAAGACTAGATGCTTTTTCTACATTTCTTTTAGAAATTTTTCGCTAGTATCTGATTGCGTAAAATTATCTTTCATAGTTTCTCACTGAATTTTGTAAATCACCTACTGCCCCTGCTAAATCACTTGCAGAGTCAAAAAGTGGATCTAATTTTTCTGATTTTACTTGTAAGTCTTCTGCTAGTATATTTCGTGTTTTGTAGTAGAATATTTGTTTCTCATCATAATTGGTTCAAGATTTTTCTACATTTTTAATGTTTCGTTAACATCTTTTGCTCAGTTAATGCTTCTGTCTGTCATATCAGTAACATCTACTAAAACATGCTTCTGCTGTTTTTACTGAACTTCAGCCAGATAGTGCTCTTGCTCCACTTTATACAAATTGACTAAAACTCCTATACCTGATAAAAATATTCCTGCATAAGTCTAATATTAGCCAATCTAAATTCATAATAACCTTCCTCCAAAAATTATAATTTTATTTTTAAAATGAATAACTAATTATTTACAACTACTTGCTTTTATTTTTCTAAAAATTTGTAACAAACTTTATTTATATCTCCTGCACCCATAAATAATATTACGCTATCTTTTATACTGTCTAACTTATCTAAATCATCGGCACTTTCTATTATGTCAGAACCTACAATAGAGTTTTTAAATCATCTATCGTTACGCTACCTCTTTCACGAACCGAACCAACATCGGATATAAATATATCTTATCAGCTACTGGTGCTTTTCTGAAAAATCCATCTACATGCTTTGTTCTTGTGTAAGTGTGTGGTTGGAATATCGCAACAACATCTTCGTTAGGATATTTTCTTCATGCAGGTTTATAGTAGCACGAATTTTCTCGCGGATGATGAGCATAATCATCAACTACAACATTATTATTTATATATTCATATCTATTGTGCTGTCTTGCTGGATTTTATAATGTTTGAAACTTTCTGTAATTTCATTAGTTAAACCGTTTCCAAGCATACTATTATAGAAGCAGTTGCATTACTTATATCATGAAGCTCATACACTGTAGAGTAATGTTCCTTCTTTTCCCTTCATAAAACACAGATCGTACCATCTTTTTGAAGTAGTTACTATATTTTATTTGGTAATCATTTCTACTCATTAAATCCATAAGATATTCTCTAGCTTTCAGGACGAAGCTTAGAAGCAAGTGATCATCTCCACAATAAACCACCGCCTTTTCGACCTTTTATCAACAAAACTTTGAAAAGCGTCCAAATACATCATCTTCATCTTTCAAAATAATCTGGATGATCAAAAATCTACGTTAGTAACTATTGTATATCTCCTAAGTGTATTCTAGAAAAATGTCTATATACTCACAAGCTCTAGTAGAAAAGTATTCTGGATTACTAATAGACGCTCCCGTTCCATCTCCCTATAAGATAAGAAGTTTTTCTATTATGTTTTAAAAATTGTACTTGTCGTAGTTGTTGTGATGTTGTTTATCGTGTGCACCTGTTACTGCAACGGGCAGTAGCTTTCAGCTAATAAATACTCAACAAACTCTGATACTCAGTATACTTTTAAGTCCAGCTCTTTTGCTGTATTCAATATATTTCTTCATACAAAAGCATTTTAAAATTATAGAAACTTGAAGTATATTTTCTCATCAATCATATATCGGAATATCCTATGGTATGTGTGAAGTAATATGTTTCAACATCACTACCTTGAATTATAAAGTCCTATATCATACATTATCTGAGCTTAATGCACTCATACCTGAGCCTTTTTATCTCATATAAGATGATATTTTTTATCTTCACAATAATTCTCCTATCAAATAAATTTATAATTATAAAATTAAATCTAAACTTATAATCATAAAATATTTAAAATTTTCGTACATCAATATATTTTTGATAGCATATTTTATCAAGAACCTTAGTAACATTTTGCAATAAACTAAATTATTCCATATATAATTAAAATTTCAGCTTTAATAACCTAAACAGTCATGCAAAATGTTACAATATTGTAGTATTTAGGAGAACTCAAAATGAATACATTACTTATAATAGCTGGCTTTAGTAGTATGGCTCCTTTATCATCAAAACTTTAGAGAGACAAAATTTTTCAATGAAGAACTAGAAAATCTCAAAAGTATAGTAATTACTTAAAAAGATAAAACCCAGTCAGTTGGATAAATTTAAAGCTAACTCTAAAATACAGATTTGAGATTTAATAACTCATTATAGTATTGCAAAAATTATTGCAAAACTTTTTATCTAAAGTATGTTAATACCTGAGAGAAATTATTCCTTTAAAGAAGAACCATAAATTAACAATTAGATTTGCAAAAGAACTTCATTATAGAGTTATGTATGTGATGAAATATCTCTATTATCAGCAAATCTTACATATTATTTTGTATTACACCTTCCCACTTCTTTTTAGTGATGTTGGCACTAACACCGCATTTTAGAACTGATGAGCAAATATTTACTTATAAAATATACCTATTTACGCTCCAGGGATTTGGGGTGACTTTTATTTTCTATTATCTCAAGAGGTCTCTTGAAATATAAAACAATCAATTTTGTCTTGGTATTATCTTCCACTCATGGTCAGCATCTCAATGGGATATATGGTCTTATGCAGTCTTTTCACTACTGCATACAGAATAAAAAGACGCGGATTTTGGCTTTTAACTAAATTTATTAGTATAATTTTCACTATAATAATGCTTGTTGAATGTTTATTATGCCACACTTCTTGTCTTCAGTCGCCAACTTACTTGGCTTTCTTTTATTTCACAAACTCACTTAGACAATAGCTTTTTATAGTATGTGGAGTATATTAACAACCTTTTCCATTTTTCTTTATTGTTTTATGTTTTTATTTTTATAATATTTGCACCAAACATATAAAATAAGAAAACGCATTTTACGGAGCATTATTTGCAACTGTTTCGTGATAGGTGTTAGCATTATTTCTCTTACTACATTGATCACTTTTCAAGTTATATAAAACTTACGGTTCAATAGGTGGTATCATGGCATTATTATTTTGGTCTTTTACATAACAGGATACATACTTAATACTTGTGCAGAAATAAATGCACTTTTTCACGATTATAGTTGAAAACAAGAAAAATTTGATAAAACACATTATTATAAAATAACATAGAGATTAAAATGAATATAAATTTAATATACGCAGCTTTAACAGGAAACACAGAAGCACTTTCTGACTTAATGATAGAAAATATAGTTTAAAGGAGCTAGTAGTGCTGAAAACACTTTTATGAGTACTGAGAGACTTTAGGACTTGATAACTGATGCGTTAATATAGCAACATATACTTATGGTGAAGGAGAACTCTGAAGAGGATGTAAATGAACTTTACGAAGCACTTGCCGATATGGATTTTAACTGGTAAAAATTTGCAGTTATAGGTACGGGGGATAATCATGATGAGTTCGATATAGTGCAGACGATTTTGATGATAAATTAGAAAACCAACGCAACTAGAATAGCAGATAAATTAAAAATAGAAATAGAAGCAGACTGATCATGGGATGAAGATTTTGAAAACATTGAAAATCACAACACAGTCTTGAAGAAGCTGAGATTAAAACGTGAGAGGAAATTCCTCTCAAGCCTTTTACCCATTCTCTAATTTCCATCTAAACTGATTTCTCCTCTGAGATCTTTCGTGACTCTAAGCACCTCTCCATCATTTCTATGTCTCCCCACCTGAACTTAGCTACTGCTAGGCTCCCGGACATGATCTAACCACTCCCCATCTCCTCCATCGCCGCCCACATCTCCTTTGAAAGAACGTAAACAACTCTCCTCCACCGGCTACACTGGGCTACATATCTCTTTAAAGTGCCCATCTCTATTTCCCATTGCCATCTCCCCAATATAGAGCTCACACATGCCCCTCGGCAACAAGCTCTTGAGTCAGTCAACCAAAACTAAATCCCTTCCACTCTATACCCGAAACCAGAAACGTCACCCATCCACTGGCGATCATCCACTTCATTCTCACCCCACTATCATCTTCCTGCCTTTACCACATCTAGGCTCTTTTGCAAAATCTTATCTTTTCGCATCATTTTTATATAAGTCCTTAGGTATGTAAGCATCTATATTTTAACACTCCATTTCTACATTGTTTCATCACATAAAAGTCAGGCTTAGTATATCAAAACTTTTCTTCTGTACTCTTTTGTAGATAATTTCTTTCTTCCATAATATCTTCATAGTAGCTTATATCTCAGCCTTTATCGTCTTGCAAGATAGGTTCTAGCATTTCTCTTTCTGCCTTTAAGTCTACACTCGTAACATTTTGAGTCATACATGTACCCTCAGCAGAATCCTAGTAAAACCACGTTGCTGTTTACCACGAAAACATCTCCAGCACCTCTTATTGATAGAGTCTTGTATGCAGTAAATTTTAAAACCACTTCCTTAGAGCGCTCTTCGGGAAAAGCTCTTTTATTGCCATTAACCTTTCTCCGAGTGCCTCAAAACTCTCTTCTATACATAAGATATGCAGCCTGTCAGCCTCTCTCCTGTATCTCCACCACGAGCTTGATATAGCTTGACTGGGCTCCAAAACCTGGTCCAGCATCTTCACTAATATGTGTCGAGTGCCAGGGTATGCTCAACCCTGCTCCAAATGAATTGCTGCTGTTGCATAGCAGATCCGCACCTCTGATTAATCCATGTCCACCATTATCTCGAACTCGCGTCTATGCTCACACGTCCATGTGCAAAAGCCAGCACGAGCGCTCCAGCAGGCGTCGACAGTATACCCTCTCTCTCCACTCGTCTCACACTCTGTTATAGATGTGAAAACAATTTGGTCCACCAGGGCTGTTTTGCACATGTCCATTTGAAAACCGCTCTCTTTTACTATACATGGTCAGTATTTCTCAAGTTTACTTTTGGCAAAACGTCGGAATAGGTAGCCCATCTTTAGTGGAGTTTCTACTATAGATACTCTATACCTCCACTAAACCTATATGAAGTGTCCTTGTGTTAGGTGCTGTAGAAAGTGTTAAACGTCTCACTGCATTTTTCAAGTGTTTAATTTTTCTATGCGCTTTGCACTCAAAACGTTGCTCTCGTCTATACCAAAAGCCCTAAATCTTATGTACATGAATCATCATTTAATAGTCTATGTTCCTACACATCAATGCCACCTACTGCTCTATACTGTTTCTATTATCTTGTATATTTCTTTTAGCAGTTTTGAAAGCGACTTGCTACGCCTGCATTGATAGGAAAATATGCGAAACCTTTCTAAAAGTTTCTGTAGTGCTGTTCTGCTAGTAGGGTTAGATGGCTACGGCGATACTGCAACTGCATTATTTACGCTTTATCATACGCCTGCACGCACTGCAAACTCTCTGCCTTTCCAAAACCCACATCACCACATAAAAAGTCTATCCATAGGGCGAGATTTTTCCATATCTTGTTTAATCTCAAAAGTTGCTATCTCTTGATCTTTTGTTGCATGTATATATACTATCTTCAAACTCTTTTGCAAAGCATCATCAGGTAAAAAGCATATCCAAGTAGTTTTAACTCACGGTTTATGTAGAGTTTTATTAACTCTTTAGAAATATCTTCTATTTCTTTTGTTTAACCTCATTTTTAGTTTTTTGCCATTTATTAGTTCCAAGCTTACTTAACTTAGGACGTTTTCGTCTGTTGAAGTAGTATATTTTTGAATATAATTCATTTGATTTATATCAATATAAAATTACATCGCTATCTTCATAAGAAACTTTTGGGTAACTATTATTAACGCCATCTCTAAATTTTCATCCTTCATATAGTACCTATACCATGATGAATATGAAATCGACATAGTCCCCTAAGTGTTTTAAGTCTTGATAGTTTCTGAATCTTCTGAATTAGAACATTTAAAAATTAACTTTTTCTTTTTAGCTATGTTATGAAATAACTCTTTGGAGTAAAAACAATTAACTTATCACTACTACCTCAAATCCCACATTAGGTCTTTAGTTTTTTCATATAAATCTCATCAAAACTGCTATCTATGTAACGAGCAAAGATGCTACAAAAGAATTTTTTCCCAAATAATCTTTTGTTTATTATTATCTCACAAATACTACTTTTATAATTATCATCTAACTTAGCTTTTTATCTCACGACATAATTGTTTTTCTGTTTGATAAAAAGAAAGATCTAAAAATCGTAACTATATTCATTACTTGTTAATTTCATTTTGAGAATTTATAAAGTATTTATAACTCTTCCTTAAATTTTTCTTAAGCTTTTGAAAAATATTTTATCAATTACATTTTGAAAATATAATTTTGATTTATCTCGCTCAAATTATCTATAATTTTCTAAATTACTTTTTTCATCTAATATTTTATTATAGTTATTAAAAACTACTATAATATCACCAGGTAAATAGTCTATTATAGAATACCTTTTATCTAAAATAAACGTAGAAAAACTTTAATAACTCGCTAAACTTTTAGTATCTTTAAAAAGTTTTTATCTGATAATAAATAGTCTTTAGTAAATTCAGTAATTATCAAATTTTGAAAACTCATTTTTATTTAAAAATACTTTTCTATCTTCTTTACTACGCTATCTCTTTTCTAATTTAGTTAAGAAAAATCTTTGTTGGATATTTTATCTCTATCAATATTTTTCAGTAGATTTTGAGAATATAAACTCACTATCTAATACTCTACCACATCAAAATAATCTACCTTACTGACTATTAGTTAGCGGGCTCAAATATATCTACATACTCTACTTGAGAACTTCCTACTTTCTACTCGTATCAACTAATTTATAATCCATATCAATAAGTTTTTCTCTTTAATTTATCTATCTTAAAAACTTCCAACACTTAACCAAAGTTTGCTTTTTAAAATCTTAGGATTTTTAAAACTCATACATAGAAGCTAAAGGCAAAATCTAAGATCATTTTCTTTTGATGAATTATATTTTCAAAATCTCTGCAGAAACAAATTCTAAGTCATTACTCTTTTATCGTATCAAAACATCTATTTCCTGGATAAATATATACTGAGTCACTGGAAATGTATGATATCTTCTGCTTTCTTTTATTTTCTGTAATTACTACTATCGTTTTATTTTCTTTAAAATTCATTATAAATAAAAATGCTTTTGCTAATAAACTTTTGAAAATGTAGATAGGAGAATTTACTCACATCTATTTATTAAATCTAAAATCTTATTCATCATCATACACCTAATTAGTTAGATTTATTCATTAACTCTACAAAAGATATTTTGAAAAATCTTCTGCACAAGAAAATGCATTTTATCATATATACTATGCTAACTCATCTAATCCCTCTTCATTAGAAAATTTTGACAAAACATAATCTACTACTTGCATAGGTGGAGTAGGCTCTATCTATTCCAATTTTTAACCTATAAACTTATCTGTGCTTTGGGCTCTTAATACACTTTTAATGCCATTATGTCCACCACTACTTCCCTTTTGTCTGCTTCAAAGTTCGCCGTCTTAGTATCTAAATCATCATATTATAGTTAGAACATCTTCTAAAGAAATATCAAAATAATCAATACCTTTACATAATCCTGATAAATACATATACGTTGTATTTTACTTAATAAATATTTTTCTCCATTAACATAACCTTTGCATACTTCAAATTTATTTTTATCAAAACTAACTTGCATACTTTATTAGCAAGTTTATCTACAATCATAAAACCAACATTATGTCTTGTATTCTATACTTTCTCCCAGGATTGCCAAGTCCTACTATAAGTTTCATACCATAACCCTTTTACTACTTTTCTTTTATAATCTTTTCACAATGTCTATTATACAATAAAAATAAAAACAACTCTAATAAATTTTTACTAATCGCTTAAGCATTTATATTTAACTTTTCTACTGTTAAATTTTTTAGTCAAAAACGCCTGGTATAGTGAAAAATTATTTTAATATAGTAGTAAAGTATAAATTTTTATTTTTAACTTTTAGTATTAAATAAAAATAATCGATGAATCATACCAACGACAAATGATAAGAGTCTAATAGAGAGCTGATACATAAAACATATCAACTCCTAGGTTTTAATAAATTCTAAGACGCATATGTCTCTCTCACTTGTGCTTAGTCAATAGATTAACCTTAACTATTCTATACTTCTACATGACTAATATTTCTGACCTGTTAGCTGGTAAAGGTGATAATACCTTCAGTTCTCAGTACTACTAACTGTTTTTATTATATAACTTTATCTTTTTATTTTGAAAATTTATTTTATTTTTAAAATTCTTTTTAAATATTTCTATGTCTGAAAAATTTTTGTGTTTTTATCTAATACATCCAGTGGGCATATTCCACCATCTAAAAAGTACTTTGTTCTTCTTTGTAAATCTATCTTTTTATATACCTTGCAGGTACTCCACCCACTACACTAAATGCTTCTACATCTTTTTGTTACAACACTACCTGCTGCGATAACCGCTCCGTCATTTATAACTACTCCATTTAATATTAAACGTTACTACCTATCCAAACATCATTTCTATTTTGACATTATACTTTATCGTTTACTTTTTGATGATTCAAAAGTAGTTTTATCTACAAAAAGAAAAATCCCGCTTTGATAAAGTGTAGAACAAAGGCTGATGCTGACTTACAAATATTGGATGATTACCTATAACAACTTCTACGTTTTGTCCTATACTACAAAAATTTCCTATGTCAGTATAGTCTAGCTACTCATTATTAGACATAAAAGCTACTCGACCCCTCATTTTACTTCCTTTTATAGAAACAAAATCATCAATTACGTTATGCCCTCAAGAAAAATTGTATTTTAAAACTTCTACCTTAGCACCTACGAGTGTTATATGTTTTTATTTTTTAGTTAATTCATTTAGTCTTATTTTTAGTTCTTATTATATTTTAATTTTCTTTTATAATAGTTCCTGTTGTTTTTGATTTATTTATATACATATTTTAACCTCGCTTTTCTTATAGCTATTTTTACTAAACAAAGTAAAATAAATAATATTGTTGTAGCTACTAGTGTTAAGTTAGGATACTCATTATAAATTTCACTTTACCTAAAAACATTTATTAAAAACTTTGAACAAAAACTTGAAGGAATGCAACTATTATTGTTAAATAATAATTTTCTTTCTAAAAATAACTAAGCTTTTAACTGTAAATACTATTAAAAAGTAAATGAAGCAAATTACCTTGTATATTTATATAAAATTTTCTGGATGTGGGCAGTGGATTATAGAAGAAAAATATTATCTCACTAAAAACCAAGAAGAACAATACCATTTTTCTTTCTCATCACTTTTTTAAAAATATTTTTTATAGTGAAAAATACCATGCTAATACCTCAACACAAAAACTACTAAGCATATTGTTAAGTTTGCTACTGTTTAGTTGTCTTGTTACATCTAAACTAATTCCAAATGTGTATAAAAATATAAAAATAATCCTATATACTTTAATGCTTTCATAATTATCTCCTAAAGTTAATTTATTTGTTTATAAATTCTGGTTCTTAATCTACTAGCTCTATATATTTTTCTAAACATATATCTTTATAAAACATTTGACATTTCCTAAATACTCTTCTTGTTTTTTGTTGTTATATATTTTTTATCCCCTACTACTGCTATCTAATCTATCAAAAGTATCAACAAAATTATCTAATCCATCATTTAATATGTAATTCCAATTTAAAGTAGCAAGAAATGGAGCAAATATTTTGGAAATCATCTTTTTATTCTAGCTATTAACTTTTTATCTTTTATTTTGAACATATCTCCTTTTTCTAAAACAAAAAGTATTTGCTTTTTCATAACTAGAAAAATAATTGAAGAGCAAGTAAGTCTTTTATATTCTAATTAGCGGGAAGTTTCAAATTTTATAATGTAACTATCTTTATCTAAAACTGTATATATATAATCTAAACTCCAAAGTTTCTTTTTGCTATGTGATAAAAAGCTATTCTAAAATTTTCTTTTATCTCATATTTTTTAAGCGTTGTTATTTGTTCTAATAAATTTCTATCTGTGCATTGTTCTATCCTATTTCAAATTACTGTCTCCGATTCTTTTTAGTTTGACTATCTTTCTATATGAGAAAAATCTATCGTGTATTCTCACTGTGCAAAAACTAGTTTTTATAAATATTTTCTTTTAAGATACCTTCATTAGTTAGTTGTTTTTCTACTCATGCTAGCTTAAATCTAAAAAGCGTATTTATCTCTCTTCTTTTTATAAAAACTATATCCTTTTGTGAAAAATTTACTTTTATCAAATCTAAACTTACATTATAATTTTTCTCACTTATTCTAGGTGCTACTATTATTTTAATATCTCTACCCTTGCACCTAAAATCATTTTTCATAACAGCTCATCGTATTTTTACTATGTTATCATAAACACCACGCCAGCCAGCATGAGCTAAAGATATATAATTTTTCTTATCATAAAAACAATAGGCACACAATCTGCTGTAAAAATCATAATAGGTGTATATTTGTAACTAGTCCGTCTCGCCTTTAAAATTATTTAAAAATCTCTCATCTACAACTACAACTTTTATTTGAATGAATTTGTTCTAGATACTTTATATTTTTAAAAGTTAAATTATTTTTCTAGACAAACTTTTTCTAATATCTAAAAATATTTTTGCGTCAACTTCTTTTGTAAAAATAATTTTTACATTATCATCTTTTATTAAAAACAATCTCTTGCATACCTACTCGATATTAAAAATATTATGCAGCATAAGGCATATAACATTTATTTTATATTAAAACTCATCTTCTTCTGTTTGAGATGTGAATTTTGAAACAATGCCGTCATCACTTAAATTTATAAATCGTCTGTAGTCCCTTGTCGTCACTCATCTTCTTCTTCAATAAGTTCATCTAACTCCATCAAGAACATCCTCATCTTCTCCACTCTCTAGCATCAATATCCCTGTCTTCAAGGCTATCATCATATTTTTGTACGCTTGGCTCCATATAGTTTTTAATATCTCTCTATTAGTAGATTATCACGAAGCACCCAACTACCATCTTCATACACACAAATCTTCCATCAAGGTTTAAACCAGTGTAGAAATATGCTGCTTGATTAGAAAACTCCTTCATCATCAACTTCTAAGTGGTTTAATGTAATCTAAAAAGTCGTAAACGTTTAGTTTTTCTAAATTGTTTTCAACATATACTCAAAAATATAAATCAATTAGACATTTCTTTTAATTCTTTCTTTTCCTAATTCTTTTTATTGTCATTTTTATCTCCTACATCTCTGGAGCTTCTATCTGATTAGTTCTAGTCCATTTTTATTATAATACTAACTGCTGTAATAAGTGCTCAAGAAACCTCTGTTTGTTCTATATTTTTCTGTCAATAACTTTTATTGTTATTGTAAAATTTATGGAATGTATTTGCTAGAGTTTGCAGATAATTACATATTCTGTGCGGTTCGTAGTTTGTTGCTGCTTGAACTACTATTTCTTTTTATAATACGCTAAAAAGTTTTAATAACTCTTGAGAATTTTTCATCAACTAATAACTCTAAATTATAATCTTTCTTTACTTGATAAATTTTTCCTCATAAGACGTACGAAGTATTGAACAAAATTCTTGCGTTTGCATATTGAACATAGTAAAGTGGATTGTCATTTGATTTTTCTTTAGCTACCGTAAAGTCACAAATCTAAATGGCTATCAACACTACGTCATAACTAAAAAGTATCTTGCTGCATCAACACTAACTTCATCTATTAAATCACGAAGAGTAATTGATTTTCCTGTTCTCTTACTCATCTTAACTATCTCTCCGTTGTTTAATAGTTGAACAAGTTGCATAATTACTACCAGGTTGTTCTTTTTATCATCCTGCTCAAAACACAGGCTTTTAAAGTCTTGCAATATAGCCGTGGTGATCTGCACCTAAAGTATCTATTAAAAAGGGTCATACCCCTCTATCAAGTTTATTTTTATGATAGTGCAACATCACTTGCTAAGTATGTTAAAGTTTTTATCTTGTTTAACTAATACTCATCCTTATCATCACCAACATCAAATGCAGTTGTTTTTAAGCCACAACGCTCCGTCTTCTTCATAAATATAACCATTTTTCTTTTAAGTTTAGCTAATCGCACTCATCTATATAGCCTCTTTATCGTGTAACGATTGTTCACTAAAAAGTTATCGTACTCAACTCTAAAATCTAGTAAATCTTTTATTTTATGTTACGCATTTTCATACTCAACTGCTATAAGTACGAACAAAACTTTCTAAAATCATCTCTTCCTAATAAACTATCAGAAAAATCGATCAGCTAACCCACGCCCTAAGATTTTTATATCTTCTCCGGATAGTGCATCTTCTGGGTAAAGTAGTCTATTCCCTAATGCTTGTTTATAACGAACGATAGTGAGGATTACTAAATTGTTTAGTTTGATTTCCTGCATCGTTAATATAATACCACGATATAATATTAAAGCCAGCCTTTTTTCATACATACGAGCTAATGAATCTGAATACGCAGCATTACTAGCACGTCCTACGTGAAGAGTCCCTGTTGATTAGCAGAAACATACTCAAGTAAAACTTTTTACCTCATACCTATATTAGAGTTTGCAAAATCCTTTCTCTTTGACTAAAATTTCTTTATAACTCTCCTAAAGAAGATACTAAAAGTCTATAAATCCAGGTCCCGTAATATCAACTTTTTCTATAACTCATATATCTTCTATATTACTAATTATTTCTTCAGCGACAAGACGAGGATCAGAAACTTTTGTAAGTTGCATAGCAACGTTAGTAGAAAAATCGCCGTTATCTTTTATTTTTGAGTTTCTACATAAAACATTTATATCGCTACTACTCAAGTTTATCTAATGACTTTTGTATATATATCAATCTATTTTATCTTCATCTGTCCTCCCTTAATTATTTTTATAAAGCTAATTTTTAAAACTACATCATTAAAATTTTCATCATCTATATATAGTTTATAAATTTATATTAAAACTTAGCAAAATTATTTTCTTTTCTCATACTTTTTTAGTCTTTATCACTAAAGTTTTATAACACCAAAATCAACTCCGTAATCAGTTAACTAGTAGGTGTTATATTTGTAAAAACTCCGTCTTTTTCTATACTAACATTAAGAAAATTTCGTCAATATGTTAAATTGATATACTTTTTATCTGAATAATTTATTTTATACTTAAATCTTTTCTTCTACAAATGTAAAAGAGGTGAATTTTTCTTCTAAAACTTTTTCATTATCTATATATGTTGCAAACTTTAAACATTCTCAAACTTAAAAGCCCCTTCCTTCTATCTCTAACCAACATATCATTTAATCTCTTCTATCTCTTTTTGTTTTTCGTTTAGCCTTTATTAAATTCTAAACTTTTTATTAGCGTCTGTATAAATTTCTTTCTTGCGTTAGAGATAAATTTATATTAGAAGTATCTCTTCTAGCTTTTCTATTTCTATTATACTATCTCTTTCTCTTTCTAGTTTTCTCTTTTCTGTTTTTATCTTCTTTACTTATTTCATAATTATTATCTTTCAACACTTTTCTTCTATATAAGTTTGTTTTATTATCTTCTTCTTTTTCAAATAGCAATCATAATTACCCTAAATAAATTTTTATATTCTACTCATCTGATTATCTCTAAAACTTTTGTAGCACATTTTATCAGATAAAATATCTCATCGTGGCTAACTCACTAAAATGGTTCCTAAATAACTTTCTAACGCATCTCTAGAACTTTTACTTAAAATATCAAGATGATTAGTTGGTCCATCTAACACTAATAAGTTATCACGAGCTAGCATAAGTTTTGCTAACTGCAATCTTTGCTTTTTCTCCACCTGATAGTGCTGATACTGTTTTTAATAGCGTCATCGCCAGTAAACCTTCCCATACGCCTCTAACGTCTACTTCTTTTAGGTCTTTATAATTATCCCAAAAGTTCATCTAATATACTTTTTCTGATAAAAACTCTGCTTGTTTTTGGTCGTAATAACCTCAAAAGATACTTTACTCCGTAATAAATATCTCCACTTATCTTTGGAATGAGATAGTTTTTATATAGGTACTTTTTCCCTATACTCGTTTTACCAACGATAGCAACTCTATCACTCCTTATATACTTCAAAATTATAAATCTTCATTATTAGTATATCCTGCACTCTAAATTTCTCTAACCTTTAATACATCACGACCACTTTGCTCTTTTTATATTAAATTCAATAGTAGCTTTTTATTATCTTTTTGGATTTTCTATGTCTCATCTCTCTAAAAACTTTTTGTCTACTTTTTGCTGACATTTTACTTGTAGACGTAATCGAGCAAAATATCAACAAACTCTTCTAATTTTTATATCTGTTGGAATAATATATTCTTTTTAACTGTCTTTCGTAGTCTTCCTCATACTGAATTAAAAATTTAGAAAAGTTCCCGACATATTTTTACTTTAGAAAATTCTACATTATAAACTATTTTTACAAACCTTATTCTAAAAAGTATCTATCATGGCTTACTATAACAACAGCTCTTGATAGCTACTTAAATAACTCTCAAGCCACAACATGATGTATCCATATCAAGATGGCTAGTTGGTTCATCTAACATTAAAACATCTGGTTCACTTAATAAAAGTTTTGCTATAGCTAACCTAGTTTTTTCTCCACCAGAAAAACTATCTATCTTTTTATTAAAATCATCTTTTGAAAAATTAAGTCCAAAAGAACACTCTCTATTTTATTTTTATAATGATGGTCTTTATGTGTAAAAACTAAATTTTGTAAAGAATCATATTTATCTAATAAAGCTTTTGTCATAAGTAGTACTATTAGCTAAGTCACTACTCATAGTATCTAACCTTTTCTTCAAGTCTATACATTCCACTAAAAGTGCTAAGCATTTCTTCATAAACTGTTTTATTATCTAACGAAATAAACTCTTGTGATAGTCAATCCTTACATTTTTAGATACACTTCTTTTTCCATCATCAAAACTCTCTCGTCCTTCTATAATTTTTAAAAGCGTACTCTTCCCGCACCATCCGACAATAGCAATCTTATCTCCTGCATTTTATCTCAAACTGCACTTTCTAAAAATTTTCTCGCCATCATAATATTTACTTATATTATTTTAACTGAATTAACATCTATCTCTCCAGAAAATACTTTATAACTAAATAATTATACCATAGTAATAAAATTTAAAAATAATTTCTTTTAAGTATTTTGATTTACATAAAAATTTTTATTAAACGTTATTTACTGCATTAGTTTTATAACTAATAAAAGTTTATAAGTATAAAAATTTGGGTTAAAGAAACAAGAACGTGGCAGTAGAAAGCGTTTGAAAATAATAAATAAAAACGATAAGTTTATCTCATCGTTTTTGTTTTATCATATAATTTTATTAACTCTTTATTTTCTATTTTCAATCTAATACTACTTTTAAAGTAATCAGGTAACTCAGTATCAAAGATAATTTTTCGCAAGTTATAGGATGAGTAACTCTAAACTTTTTGAGTGAAGCATTTGTCCGTTTGTGTTTAATGTTTTTCTTTGGCCCATAAACCATATCCCAACAAGTCCGTGGTTAATATATTTTCATAGAACGCAATCTTGATGTGTACGTCCAGTCTCAAGTTCACATTCTACTAAAGTGTATTTATCATAGTTTTCTATAACTCTAAAATGTGTTACGGCTCGTTTACCATCATCTATCACGCCATCTCTTTCTTTCTTTTTGTTTCTAGCTATCAGCGCATCTATCGTACCATATTCATGTTTTTTATATTTCGTGTACTAGAGCATAATATTTTCTCAACTGTTTGTTAGCCTATCATTAGAAAGTTTTATATGTGCAGTATCATTTTGCAACTATTGAAAAGTCCTGAGGTATCTTTTATCAATTCTATGAACGATACTGGTCTAACATACCATTGTTGATAAATCTTTTGTATGATGATAAGTACGTTTACTAATGTAGAGTCCTTATGCCCAACTGACGGATGAACTACTATCACTTTTTTCTTATTTACTACTAACAAATCCTTTATCTTCATATACTATATCAAGTGGTATATTTTGTTTTACAACACGTCTTCCTTAAACTTAACTTCTACAACATCTTTATTTTTAATTTATAATTAGTTTTAATATCCACACACAGTAACATAATTTTCTAAAAATTAAATTTTGAATGTAGTTCTTGATACCTCGGCATGTAAAACTTATCAACTCCTCTCACTTATCTCTTCTTCAAAATAAAATATCTTCTCTTGCATAACTTCTCCTACTCAATTATATCTTAATATAAATTTTAAAAATTAAAAAGACTCTTTATCATTTAGTGTTGTTATATAAAAATTATAAAAAAATCATTTATATAATACTAAAAGTAAAATATTTTAAAAAGCATTTAAAAATATTTTTATAAATATTTTTAAATATAAATTACTGTAACGAACTTCTGTTAATTCTCAACAGAAATATGTAACAGTAACTAATTAAGACCTCAGGCTAATTTTTAGCTGGTATAGAGTAAAGTTATATACTTTTTAAAGCGAAGGTTTAAAGTTCATTACTATTCTTAATACTAAAAATATTTGAAAAATATTTTTGAGTGAAAAATCCTTTTTTGAAAAGTTTTTGTACTTTTTAAAAAGATTTGATGATCTTTTTACTTTAGTATTATATTAAAATAATATTACCTACACTAAATAATTTTATGCCAATTAAAATCATTCATACAACTCTTAATCCTTTAGTATTATACCATAAATAACTTTTACTACAAACAAAAAGCTAGTAGCCTATCTACTAGCTTTTTAATTTATTTTTCTTGTTAGCTTGTTTTTGAGCTTTTTGCATATACTCATAACTTGATTCATCTTAGATGGTTTTTGTCCCATTTGACTCATCATTGATTTAATTGCTCTTCGTTGGTTGTGGATCCATATAGTTCATGAAATTTTTCTTGCGATAAAGAATCCACCGATTAGTCCTAAAATTATACCAATCCCACCAGCGATTATAGCTATCATAGTTGTACTCATATTTTAAATTCCTTTCTTTTAGGAGTTACATCCTCCCATTTTTCTATTAACTACTTTTTGTATTATCTAAAATATTTTTAAAATTAGTTTTAAATAAATACTAATTGTCTATATTTATGCAACTCTTTCATCTCATCATTAGTTAATATACGAGTATTTTATTAAGTTCGTTTATTTTGAGATATTATTTCATTCATTTGCATGAGTTATACACTCATAAAGCTCGTCTTGTTTTTCTCTTTTGTTACTTTTTCAATCTCTAAAACAAATTTATCAGTGGCTTTTTGAATATCATCTTGATACCCTTTTAAATCGTCTTCTGTTATTTCTTTTTGCTTTTTCTAGCTTTTTCATTGCATCTACTGCATCACGTCTAACGTTTCTTACTGCAACTTTTTGCACCTTCAGACTCTTTACCTACTTGTTTAGCTAACTCTTTTCTTCTTTCTTCTGTTAATACAGGAAATACTATTCTAATAACAGTTCCATCATTAGCAGTGATTGCTCTAAGTCTGAAGCTTGTATTGCTTTTTCAATTTCTCCTAATAAACTTTTTCATATGGAGATATTACTAGCATTTTAGCTTCTGGTACAGATATTGCTGCAACCTGATTTATTGAGTTGGTACTCATAATATTCTACACTTAATCTATCTAAAACGCTCGCACTTGCTTTTACCTGCACGAATACTCGCTAACTCACGACGAAGTGCAGACACTGCTTTTTCGACATTTTATCTTCTAAATTTGTCATAATTTTTCTGGCATAAACTCATCTCCTTTTATAAATATCTTAACTAATTTTTTAATTGATGTTCTTAAACTTTCTCCGTCAATAACTTTTACTATATTATCTTCTTCATCTATAGAAAATACTATAAGTGGTAAGTTATTATCCATACAAAAAGATATTGCAGTTGAATCCATAACAGCAAGTCCTTTTTCAGTACGTCCATATGGCTAAGATTATCAAATTTTTACAGCATCTTTATCAGTTTTTGGATCTGCAGAATATACTCCATCAACTGCATTTTTACCCATAAGTATAACATCTGCTCCGATTTCTTTTGCACGAAGTGCTGCTGTAGTATCAGTAGAAAAGTAAGGATTCCCTATTCCTGCTGCAAAGATAGCTACACGCCCTTTTTCTAAGTGTCTTATCGCATCGTCTTCTTATGTATGGCTCTGCCATAGCTTTCATCTCAACAGAAGTTAAAAACTCTTGTATCAACACCTTTTTGTTCAAGTGAATCTTGCAGAGCTAATGAGTTCATAACTGTCGCTAACATACCCATTGAGTCAGCAGTAGCTCTCTCCATACCTAGCTCTTCTCCAGTTTTACCACGCCAAATATTTCCACCACCAACAACAAGTGCAACTTCTACACCTTTATTTACAACTTTTTCTATTTGACTAGTTAGTTTATTTACTACTTTTTGAGTCAATTCCAAATCCTTTTTCCACCTGCAAGAGCTTCTCACTAAGTTTTAATAGAACTCTTTATATTTTTACCATTTTAAATAGCCTCCGTTTTTAAAAAGCACACTTTTTGTGTGTGCTAATCTATTTATTAGTTTGAGCGTACTTGACTCATTACTTCTTCAGCAAAGTTATCTTCTTTTTTCTCAATACCTTCACCAACTTCATATCTTACAAACTTAGTAAGTTTTTCCACCTTTTGAAGCAACGAATTTTTCTACTGTTAAGCTATCATCTTTTAACAAATTTTTTTGTTTAACAACACAAATCTCTTCAAGGAATTTATTGATTCTTCCAATAATCATTTTTCAACGATATTTGCTGGTTTACCTTCGTTAAGAGCTTGTTCAGTTAATACTTTTTCTCATGTTCTAATACGTCAGCTGGAACTTCAGTTTCTGTCTAAATATCTTGGTGCTAAAGCAGCTGATATGCATTGCAACATCTTTAGCTGCTTCTTCGTCAGTAGTGTTTTCAACTAAAGTTAACACTCCTATTTTACCACCCATATGTGAGTATGTCTAAAAGCATCATTATCAGATTTTGTTACAACTTCAAATCTTCTTAGAGATAATTTTTCTCCAATAGTTGCGATTCCTTCTGTTAATAACTTCTTCAACTGTTTTTCCGTTAGCTTCTACTTTTAAGAGCTTCTTCTAAAGAAGATGGCTCACTTGATAAAATTGTTTCTGCAACAACTTTTACTAAGCTAACAAATTTTTTTCATTTTTAGCAACGAAGTCTGTTTCTGAGTTGATTTCAAAATAACTGCTTTGTTCCCTTTTTACTTCTATATAAGAAAGTCCTTCAGCAGCAATTCTGTCTGCTTTCTTAGCAGCTTTGAGCGATACCATTTTTCTCTTAGGTAATCAATCGCTGCTTCCATATCTCCATTAGTTGCTGTTAATGCTTTTTACAATCCATCATTCCAGCACCAGTACGTTCTCTTAATTCTTTTTACTTGACTTGCTGTAATAGCTATAAGAACCTCCATTTTCTTAGTAATTTTATTTTTAATTTATTATTCTTCTTCAGATACTACCTTTCTGTTTCTCTTCTACTTCAATATTTCCTTCATTATAAGCAACAAATGCATCAGCCATTTTTGCAGTTAATAATTTAACCGCACGGATAGCGTCATCGTTTGCTGGGATAACGTAGTCCACATCATCTGGATCACAGTTAGTATCAACAATACCTACAACAGGAATTCTAATTTTTAGCTTCTGCAATAGCGTTGTGTTCTTTTTAGGGTCAACAACAAAAAATTGCATCTGCATATGTTTCATATCTCTAATTCCACCTAAGAATTTATTTAATTTATCATACTCTTTTCTTAGTTGGATAACTTCTTTTTAGGTAATACTTCAACACTCCATCAGCTTCATTTTTCAATTTCAGCTATTCTATCAATACGACCTTTGATTGTTTTGATAGTAGTTAAAGTTCCACCTAACCAACGGTGATTGATGTAGTATTGTCCAGCTCTTTCTGCTTCTTCTTTAATAGCATCTTGAGCTTGTTTTTAGTTCCAACGAATAACATTTTTCCACCTTGGTCTGCAACTGATTTTTACAAACTCATGCTTTCATCAACTTTTTTACAGTTTTTGTAAGTCAATGATGTATATTCCGTTTCTTTCTGTGAAGATATATCTATCCATTTTAGGATTCCATCTTCTTGTTTGGTGTCCAAATGAACCCCTGCTTCTAATAATTGTTTCATTGAAATAACTGGCATAAGTTATTTTTCCTCCTTTAGTTTTTCCTCCGACATCATCAAAGACTACTGCAAACATACAAATGCACCGAGCAGCTACTCAAATGTCGTGTGTTTTATTTTTGTTGATTTTTACTCAACCTTACTAATTATATAGTAATAGTAAACAAAAATCAAGTTTTTTTAATTTTCTCTGCATAATTATTAAAAATTTTTCTAAAAATTCATTTTAATACTTAATACTTATCTTCACATATATTTACTTTTATAAATTTAATTTTAGTAAATAAAATTTGTAATTATCTTTTTACTAATTAAAAACAAATTTACTCTAAAATATTTTTAGTAAACAACATTTTTATTTGCAAATATTTTTGTATAAAAATTTTAAAAATAATATGAAAATGCTATTACATTTTTCATTAAAAATGTGTTATAATATGTACATAAAGAAAAATACTGAGGGGAATCTATTATGGAAAATAGATATTCAAAATTTTAGTTGCAGTGGACGGTTCTAAACAAGCAGAATGGGCTTTTAGATACGCAGTAGCTATTGCTAAACGTAACCAAGATGTAGTATATACATCGCATCTGTTGTTGACGCAACGGTTGCTACATCTGGACATTATCAGACCCATATGTTTTCAATTTTTCACAACAAAACTCGTGAACTTGTAGATAGTTACGTTGGGGCTGCACGCGAAGACGGATTATCAAATGTTTATGGAATCGTTGAGCAAGGTATTCCAAAAATTGTTTTTAAGTGAAGATATTGTTGAAGAAAAAGACATTGACTTTAATTGTTTGTGGTTCATCTGGTTTAACAGGATTTGCAACGTATGTTAATGGGGTCTGTATCTGAGGGAATTAGATGATATGCAAAATGTGATGTTATTGTCATCAAACAAAAATCTATTCCTGAAGATTCTCGGAACCAGTTATTGCGATTCCAAGAAACCCAAGATGCTAAATAATGTTTTAATTTTAAAAAGCAAGAGTGCACACTATGCTTTTGTTTTTATACTCTTTTTCATTTAAAAATGTTTCTAAAATTATAAAAATTATTTATCTAATACTGGTGTTTATAAACTTTTTAAAAATTATTTATAACAAAAATTTAATAGTAATCGTAGATCGGCTATAACTAATTTTAAAAGTAGAATAACTGTTTTTAAAAAATGGATTTATAGCCCAAAATTTGAGTTTTGCTATCTCAAATACATTACTATAAATTTTTTTATTTTTAATATTCACTTTGGTTATATTAAAACAATTTTTACACCTACACTGAATATTTTAAGCAAATATTTTAAGTAGTATCCTTCTAAAAACTTTAACTAACAAAAATTGATTTAATATAATTTTTATCTGTACTAAATTTTTAATCATTATCTACAACTACCTAGTATTTTTAAATTATATTCTCTCTCTGAGTTTGTTAAGAGCTTCATATCTATTTCAAAGATTTCATCTTTTGGTGCATGAGCTTTTTATCGTTATATTATGTTTATCACAAATTAGTTTTTGCAAGAGATAATCCTATCCCATACCCTTTTTATGCTTGTATTTCTGTGATTCATCTAATCTATAAAAATCTCTCAAAAAACTTGACTTAAGTCCCTTTTTGTTGTTTGTCTGCTTTTGTTTCTAATTGAGAAGTATTACTTTTTATTTTTTTCACAACATTTATTACTATCTTACTATCTTTTTAGCATATTTTATTGCGTTATCTAATAGTAGGTCTATTAGTTGTGTTATTGATGATTTTTCTCCGTAGTAGTCAATATTTTCTATATTGGCTACTATGTCTTTTCGGATTTAAAGTTTGCTAACTCTGAAAAACTCTGTTACTCTTTCTTTTTACTTTAAGTTAGTTAGAGAATTTTTATTTTTCTATACTTTCTTTCTCTTCCATTCTACTAAACGATACTAAACTATTTACTAAACCTCGTAAGTCTGTCTACTTGATTTTGGATATTAGTTAACCATTTTTCTCTCCAACTTCTAACTCAAGAACTTCTGTATTTGAACGAATAATCGCAAGTGGTGTCTTTTAGTTCGTGACTTGCGTCCTGTTATAAATTGTTTTTGTTTTCGTAACTTTGCTCCATAGGTGAAAGAATTTTGAAAGTATAAGTAAAAGTCCAAACACTAAACTTACTACTAGAACCGATAGTCCTATGCTATTTGCTAAAAAGACATAAAATATCCCAAGCTCCCTTTGAGCGTTAACAAAATAAATTACTTTTATAGTCTTTATTATCAACTTTTAAAAATTTATAATTACTAATAAATCCTTTTTCTTTGTTAGTCACTACTGCTTTATTTAATAAATCATATCTATTTACATTATCATCAGTATAGCTTTCACTATAAAAATTTTAAAAACATTGTTATCTTTTATCTGTTTTATAAAAAATAAAGTCTGTATAGTCTTTGTTATCATTTTCTAGCCACGCTCTTTCTATCAGTAGCTGATGATATATCGTTTGTATCTTTTATTTTTATTTCTATGTATTTTTGTTATTGCTACCCTATTTAAAACCTCGTCTGTTGTTTCGTCAATTCTTTTGAAATTAACGTAATTTAAAAACTGCACACACTCCTGTTATAACTATAATAACAGATAGCATTGACATTAGAATAAATTTTTCTAATTCTCTTAATCATCTACATGCTCCAGTGAGTAACCAACGTTTCTTGTTGCTGTTATGTTTATGTTCGCATCAAGTTGTTTTTAATCTAAGGTAAGATATATTTACCCATACAACATTTATCTCAGAATCACTATCATAGCCCCAAATTTTTTCTAAAAACTTTCTGTCGGAATAACATTTCCTGGATTACGCATTAAAAAGTTCTAACATTTGGTACTCTTTGTTTGATAAACGTAGTTTCTCTTCTCCAACAGATAACTCAAAAGTAACTTTGTTTAACGATACATTACCTATCTCTAGCAAGTTACCAGTAAACGTTGCTTGACGGCGAGTCATTGAACGAACGCGTGCTAAAAAGTTCTTTCATAACGAATGGTTTTGTTATATAATCATCTGCTCACTGTCAAGTCCTAAAAAACTTTATCTTCTACTTCTGATTTTGCTGTTAAAAATAAAAACTGGCGTGCTTTTTATTTTCACGAAGTTTTTACAACAGTTAGCCCGTCCATCTTTGGCATCATTATGTCTAATATCGCTCCGTCATAATCATCAAACATTAAATAATCAAGTGCCTCTTTCTCCGTTGTAAACAACATCAACTGAATAATTTTGATGTTTTTAACATAGCCTCTAGTGCATCTGCTAAATCTTTTTTCATCTTCTGCAAGTAATAAACGCATATCATTCTCCTTTTTAATACTCATTTTCAAATAGTATATAAAAACATAATTAAAATTAAGTTTAAGTGTTTTTCTTTATTAGCTATTAAAATATCTAACACCTCGTAAATATTATCAAAACAATTTATTCCTTTGTAATTGTGTTTGTTGTTATCATCTTCTATTGCCAAACTTTTTCTATAAAACATACCTTAATTCCTAACTCTTTTTGCAGGTTTTATATCGTGATAATAGGAATCGCCAAACCATAAGCGTTTTTCTCTTCTATATTATTACTTTCTATAACATTTAGAAACGCCATAGGGTATGGTTTAGGTTTCCAAGTTTCTTCAGAAATATAAATGTTATGAAAAATATTTTTTTATAGCTAACTTTTTCCAATTTTTTTATTTTGTTCTCTACTTTTGTCCATTAGTAAGTAAAAATATTTTATAATACTTTCTTAACTTCGTTAATTTTTCTATAAGTAAATTATCTTTTTCTATTTTATCTACTAAAGTTAAAAATAATTTTTCATAAAAACCTCTGAAAATTTTTCATCTACATTTTTATTAAATGCTTTTAGTGTATTTATTATTCTAAGTGGACGTATAACATTAAGACGCAACTTACCTCTTTTTGCCATATCTACTAAAAATTTTATTTTGTCTTTTATACTCATCAAAAACTTTTTCATAAGTTGTAACTCTCATCAAAGTTATAAAAATAAAAAAATTTCTTCATTAGCTAAAAGCCAAAGTTCACTAAAATTATATAATGTATTATCTAAATCAAAAATTATATTTTCTATATCTTTAAACATATTCTACCTCTAAACCATTATAACTAATTTAAAAATAAAAAATTAAGAGACATTGTTTATCTCTTAATTTTTAATTAAACAATATTTAACGAAGCGAAAAATAGGTTCTTTGTAATTTAGTACTAGTATTACATATAAAAAAATTATTTATATAATAGATATTTAGAGAAAACATTTAAAAATATTTAATAAATATTTTGAGTGCAAATCTTTTAAAATGATTTAGAAACGTCTTGTTACTTTAATATTATATTAAAAATAATTTTTACACACTGAATATTCTGAGACAATAGTTTCTCCTACTAAATATTATTTACACTTTTTGTTTTTGATAAAAATTAGTTTTCTAACTTCATTTTAGTGCTTCACTTGTTGCACGCTCTCTTATATAGTTTCTATCACCATTAAAGTAGCACTCTTTTACAGAAACTTCTCCTTATAACAAGTTGCTATATAGACAAGTCCCTACTTCTTTTCCTTCTTGTTTTAGTTGGTCCTGCTACTCCAGTTGTTGCAACAGCGATAGTTGAGTTATGTTTTTGGATACATTCTACCATTTTACTTGCAGTTTTTACTTACAGCTCCAAAATTATCTAAAAACATCTTTACTAACTCCTAGCATTTCTTTTTGCTTTTATTAGAATAACAAACTTCTCCACCTAAATAAACTTTAGATGCCCCAGAGTTACTTACAATATTTGTTGCAATAAGTCCACCTGTTAAGGACTCAGCACTTGTTAAAAGTAAAAATTATTTTCAAAAGTAATTTTACTACTACACTATTTAACTCACTTTGCTTTCTGCTACTTTTTCATCTCCTATTAAATAAATATACTCTCCTACTATACTCTCTATCTCTTTTATTTTTTTCTAAAACTAAACCTCACATTCAAGATGAGTTTTTGCTCTTGCTGTTACACGAATTAAAACTTCTCCTGTTTTTGCATAAAGAGCTATCGTTGGGTTAGTTTGCGTATCTAAAATATTTTTTTAATTTTTTTCTTCAAGTGGTGACTCCCTATACCATAAAACCTAATATACTTAGATAAAAATTTTTCACTACTTAAATTTTCTAAATATGGTTTTATACTTTTTACTAAAACATATCACGCATCTCTCGTGGTGGTCCTGAAGTAAAATTATTTTTATTATCTTTTTAATAATAATCCCAGGTGCTGTTCCACAGAAATTTTCTACAACTTCAGCACCATACGGAATTAGTGCTTGTTTTTATTGTTTTCAGTTATAACTTTGCTTTTTATTTTGTTAATCTCTCAACTATTTTCCCCCAAGACACTTCATCAAAATAAAAATCTAAATTAAAATAATCTGCTGCACACTCTTTTTGTTATATCGTCATCAGTAGGACCTAAGCCGCCTGTAACACCACTGTATCGCACTCATAAAAAGCCTCGTCAAATGCTTTTAAAAGTCTATTTTTATTATCCCAACAGATATATGTTTATAAACACTAACTCCAATACTAGCAAGCTCTTTTGATAGATACGCAACATTTGTGTTTATTATATCTCCTATTACAATCTCTGTTCCAACAGAAACTAAAGTAACTTTCATTTTATTCTCCTTTTATTATTTATGATAACTATGATTATTTATTATTCTGTACGCTCTATATATTTGCTCAACTAAAATAAGTTTCATAAGTTGATGTGGAAAAAGTTAATTTACTAAAAAGAAATTTTTAAAAATCGCTTCTATCTAAAACACTATGATGAAGCCCAAGGCTTCCACCAATTATAAAAACAATATCACTCTTCCACTAAGCATAAGATTAGAAATATTTTTAGCAAACTCCTCAGACGAGACCACACTTCTTCAATAGCTAAACAAATTACATAACTATTGTCTTTAACTTTAGACAAAATTCTATCAGCTTCTTTTTCTTAATAATATCCATCTCAACTAAACTTTGGCTATCTGGAGTTTTCTCATCACTTACTTCTATCTCTTCAATTTTAGTATATGCACCTAACCTTTTTACATACCCTCAATACCATCTTTTAAATACTTCTCTTTTAACTACCAACAGTAAGTAACGTTATCTTCATACAACACCTCTTTAAATTTTATTAAATTAAAACTTTATATACACATAAAAATTATCTATTATAATACTAAAAATATTCTAACTAATTTTTCTTAAAATTTTATTATTTAATATAAATTAAAATAATTTTCACTCACACTAAATGTTTTGAGATAAAAATTTATATAATTAAAACTAAATAGAGACTAGCTACCTAGTCTCTAAACATTTATCTAAATTACTTAGTGAAAATATTTATCAAAAGATTTTTGAATATCATCAAGTGCAACACACTAAGGATAATAACTACAAATATAAATATTAAACCAAGTATAAAACTTTTTAAACTCTAAATATGTAACAAAAATCATAAGTGGTAGAGAACTATAAAAGCTCACTGTCATACTTTTTGTTAAAAATAAAAATAACTGCTACACTCTAAAACAAATATTAAAACATATTTATAGATAAAGCAGCCACGAAACCCAAAAATGTTGCAACACCTTTACCACCTTGGAATTTAAAAATACTGGTTTAATATGCCTCTAAAAATAACTAAAAATAATACAAATAAAAATTATAGTATTACTAACAGAAAAACTTTAATAAGATAATAATTAAAAAGCCTTTAAAATCTACCGACACTACAAATAAGAAAGCATGCTTGCTGTAAACCCTTCCAGCATTCCTTGCTCCTATATTGTCAGAACCACGTCCTACTAAATCTTCTTTAAAAATAATATTAAGTAGTCTCCCACCCAAAATATTACTCTATCAAATATGCTAACACTAAATATACACTCGTAATTAACATAATCTATCTCCTTTCTTCTATAACACTGTAACTTTTTCAAAACAACCATAATTGACTCTTGAATAAACAAAATGCCACCTATAGTAAACGGCACAATAATAATATGCAAGTCTATACAGTATCAGTAGCAACAATCATCTCCTCATTAAGCCCTAACTTTTTAAGACCAATAAGAACTAAAATATCAAAAAGTCCCAATCCCACCAGGAACCATAGACAAAAGACCAGAAAATTGCTGCAATAATGATAACTCCCATAATCTTAAGCTCTTTACCATAAATGTCATGCCCTTCATACATATAAAGAATAAAAACAATAAGTAAAGCAGCAAGCACCCATTCTAAAAGAAATCAATGTCAATTTTATACATAAATATCTATCATTTTTAATTTTTGGATTTTTAATACCAACAAAAAGATATAGCGGTAAAAATAGACATCAAAATAAGTGCATAATAAAAAAATATCTTTTCCATCATAAAGAGCATTCCCTGAAAAATATTTAAAACAACAAAAATAGAAAGAAGACTAATACCTGAAAGCATAGAAACAAGAATCATACCTATAGCAGAAACTAATGTCTCATTATTTTTAGTATAAAGGCTTATAAATAATACCCTAAGCCCTGCACCCTATAAAACCACCAAATCCCAAAAACCATATTAAGAGTATTAGTCATAAAACTAACTTTAAAAATTCTAACTTTACCCATGTAACATTTATTGCACTAAGAACATCATATAAAGATAAAATACCAATACCAAAAAGTCCAAAACACTATAATCATTAAAAACTTATATACGACCTAGATTGATAACTAAATCCTTTATCTTATGAAAAATTAAGACTAACTATTTCTTTTTAAAATAAGAATATATTAAATATACAATCATAACTCCCAAAACTATTTGAATAATATTTTTTTCAAATAGGTGAAGCCTTTAGCTTTTAATTTATACACAATACATTTCCTTATATAAAAATTTTTCTTATTCATCATATCACTTTTTAAAAACTTTTTCAATTATAAAAACAATTTAAACATAAATGATACTACTTAATTTTTATAGAAAGATGAATATATAAAACTTAAAATTATTTTCATAAATTTTATAAAAATAAAAAGTAAAGACAGTAAAGAGTATTTTTAAAATATAAATTAAAAATTTAAAAACTCTCATCCTTTACTTTTCTTAAATAAATTTTATTTTATATCGTTAGTTGCAAAAACGATTGAATAATATAGTTTTATACAGTATATAAATAAAAATAAATCTATTCCCACTCCCTATTGTTGCTAGGTTTTACTTGTTATGTCGTAGACTACACGATTAACATGTGCTACTTCATTTTACTATTCGATGCTGATATTTCTTCTAATACTTCAAATGGGATTTTTGCCCAACTTGCTGTCATTCCGTCTCATACTTGTAACTGCTCGTACCACTACTGCTATAATCGTATGTTCTTACATCTCCCATTACACTCTACTGAACGTATGTCTGGAAGACATGTAAAGTATTGCCATTTCCCCTTTCTAAGCCACGCTCTCTTATTACTTCTCTTAGGATATAGTCGCTATCTCTTACTATTTCTAATTTTTCTTCTGTTACTTCACCAAGAACACGAATACCAAGACCTGGTCCTGGGAATGGTTGTCGCCATACTATTTCTTTTTGGTAATCCTAAGGCTTCTCCTGAGTTCTCTTACCTCGTCTTTAAATAGTGTGTTGTGGCTCAATTAGTTTAAATTGCATATCTTCTGGAAGCCCACCTACGTTGTGGTGTGATTTTATTGTTTGTGCATTTTTGTTCCTGATTCTATTACGTCTGTGTATAGTGTTCCTTGGGCTAAGTACGGTACGTTTGATAGTTTTGATACTTCTTCATCAAACACATAAACAAATTCGTTTCCTATTATTTTTCGTTTTTTTCTCTGGATCGCTAACCCTTTTTAGTTTCTAAAACCTTTCTTTAGCGTCTACTTTTATAAGATTCATCTTGAAGCCACCGTCTATCTCTTTACTAAAAGTGTTCATTACCCTTCAGCTTCTCCTTTACGAAGAAGTCCGTGGTCTATAAACATACATATTAGCTGACTACCTATTGCTTTATCTAAAAGTGCTGCTACTACTGATGAGTCTACACCACCTGATAAGGCACAAAGCACTTTTTCACTCCCTACTTCTCACGTATTTCTTTTATTTTTCATCAATAAAGTTTTTATTGTCCATTGTTCTTTACATTACAAACTTCTCTTACAAAAGTTTTTCAAGTAATTTATATCCAGTACTCTGAGTGTCTTACTTCTGGATGAAATTGAAAAACAGTAGAAGTTTTTCTCTCTCTGCTGCAGCTATTGGACAGCTATCAGTAGTCGCTACAACTCTAAACCCTTTAGCAAGTTCTACAACTTTATCTGAGTGACTCATAAGTACATTTTTGTTCTACAGGAGTATGTTTAAATAACTCTGCACTACTTTCTACATTTATTTTATGAACACCATACTCACGACTTGTTGCACTTTCTACTTTTTCCACCTAATTTGTGTTGCATAAGTTGCATACCATAACAAATTCTAAAATAGGTACTCCTAAATTAAAAATTTCATCGTCTATTGTTAAAGAATCATATACCGAATTAGGTCCCCCTGATAATATTATACCTTTTGGATTTAATTTTTATTTCTTCAATAGTTATTTCATTATCGTGAAGTTCTGAGTAAACACCTAATTCCCTTTACTCTTCTTGTTATAAGCTGATTGTACTGACTACCAAAAATCTAAAACTAAAATAAATTCTTTACTCACTTTATGCCTCCTAAATTTGTTAATATATAGTTTATTATAACAATTAAAACTTAACAATACAATTATAAATTTCTAATATCATAATTAAAATACAAATATTTATTTTATAACTTATATTATATATGCTAAATTATTTTTTTATTCTGTATTTTTAATATTTATCTAAAAATAATAAAAACTATATCTTAAAAATAAAATTATAAAAAAATAAAAAGTTTAAAAAGTTTAAAAAGCGTTTTGTTTTCTTATACGTTATATTAAAAATAATTTTTAACCCACTGAATGTTTTTAAGCAAATACTTAGTAGTTTTCTACTAAGTTTTAATACATCCATAGCGCTTTGTGTCTTCTTCCTATTTGTAGCGATAAATCTTGTTGGTCAACACCATTTATATATAGTTTCCCACTTGTGTACATATCAAGCATTTCATTCGGCACTGCTGATATTACTATGCTACCGTTGTTATCTGTTTCTATTTGTGAGAATTTTACTGAGTATTCTCCTTCTGGTAAATAATCAAAATACCAACGCAGTGTATATGTTTGAAGAACTACTTTCCCAATATAGTTCTCTATACATAAACTCATAGCTTCTTACTACTTTGTTTTCTTTTTATCTATTATTTCTACTTTATATTTTGAGTTGTTGTTTTCGTCATAAGATGAGATATACCCTCTTATGTAGTTAAATTTTTCGTTGCAACAAAGGTCTGTTCAACTTCTGTATCTTTATTTACTCTAACTATTCCATCTCTTAAGTAGTTATCTGTTGCATAGATACTTATCCGTTTATTACTCGTGAGTCATAATCTAAATTCATTGAGTATGACGGACGTAAAAAAAGTAATCACTTCCTAGCTGCAACTAAATATTATAGCAAACGCTATGTATATCCTTTTTGAATCTATCAAAAAATAACTACTTCATAATTTTTCTGCAAAAGTATTAAACCTTTTTGCCCCTAAAAATAAATATTATTGGCATCCATGCATAAACGTATCTTGGTTTTGCCTCCCATATTAAGTGAAACATAAAAACACCAAAAATTATTATCTGAAATAAAAAGCATGATGTTATATATTCTTTACGTCGCTTATAAATATAGTAGGCCATCCCAAAAAGTATTACTACATAAATCATTTGTGATAGATAAATAAAAATACTGTTACTTCCATAAAATAGTTGCTATAAAAACTATCTCCTCGCGTAAAGCACGAGTCCCATTTGTATAATTTATGGTTCCGTCACTCCAATTACCACGAATTTTCAAAACAAATACTACTAAGTTTAAAAATATTGACGATGTAATAGTCTATTAACAAATAAACCAAAGTCATCTGCTGTTTTATTTTTGACTAAGATAAGTAAACTGAAAATCTTGCCAGTTATAACTTCCTCCTGAATACTCATTCCATCATTACCCAATGAAGCATAGGGAATTTATAAACCCTCATTCATTATAAAGCTATAATGATGCCAAAGCATATCAAAACCTTTATCAAAAACAAAAAATGAAATAATAAACGAAACAATTAAAATAATAATTTTTCTATACCATTTAAAAATAATAAATAAATTATTAGTGCTGGCATTATTATTATTATGTTTGATCTTAAATTCCATGCGAAAGCTACTAAGATAGCTGCTACTATATGCTTATTTCTAAAAATAAAACTACCATCAGATGGTATTAACACATACATAATAAGAGCAACAAATATTATCATTAAGTTATCTGAATAATAAAAACAAACTATACATTTGAAATGGTATATAAACTAATGTTAATAGTAAAATTATAGTTTGCTTTTTGTTTTTGATAATAACTTACCAGATGTTTTATATATTAAAAATATTGTTATAGAAGTAGTTATAAAACAAAATAAGTGAAGCGTAAAACTTGATAAGTTAAGGTAAGCTGCTATTCTATATATCCAATATAAAATTATAGTTGGATTTATGTTGTCTGGATAAACTAAAAATATCTCTCACCCGAAAAACTTTCCATAGTTTAACATAAAAGTGAGCTTCGTTTTCTATTTCTGCTCCATCAGAAAAGTTAAGTGTATCCATTGATAAATTATTAACTGAAACACTACATAAACTATAGCGATTATTATGTTGTATTTTTAAGCCTCAGCCTCGTCTGTATTTAATATTTTTACAAAATAAATACACACAGTAAAAACACACGGCACTCCAAATAAAAGTGCCAAAGGATTTAAAACTCTCTCATATACAAAAGGTAACTATATGCCCATATTAGAGCAAGAGTAAATAAGCTAATAAATGTATATGAAAAATATTATGTAAAAATTCTTCCATTAACTACTCTCCTTCTTTACTACTTAAATATTTCGCAAAAAGAACAGGTGAGAGTTTTACAAGATTTTTCTAAAGAAAGTATCTAACTCAAAATAATTTATTCTCTTTTTATAAAGTTAATAAGTTTTGTATTAGCATTCATATCTTCATTTAAAGATAAAACCTCAACTAATAAATACCCACATAAAAAGTTCAATATGCTCTTTAAAATCTTTTTAAAAATTTATCTTTAAATCTCTACTTTAAAAATAAATTCCAAAAACTCTTTTTCTGTTGTTTCTAACATTGCATTATTTCTTTTTGTCTTTTTATGTTCTTTTTACTTTATAACCTAGCTTGCTTATGTTATAAAGTTTTTTGCATTAGAGAATGTTTCTATTTTTAAAAATATAAATTTTCTAATATAATTAAGTCGTTATTAAAAAGACAAATTATATACATCTAAAAATTTTTTCTAAACATATAACCGGTTAAATCTGTTTGAATGTTGTTTTTATATTTTGCAATTTCTTTTTCAAATATTCTTCTCCAGTTATTTCAACACTTGCTATTTTAGATGATTACTTTCTGATGATAAACATATAACGTCATAACTATCACTCTCTGTAGCATTTTTAAAAGTTCTAAGTAATATGAGTTTAAGTGTAGCATCTT
>BNJT01001428.1_pt1 | contig 74632 bp, 90 predicted proteins | sample 8540491 | NCBI WGS metagenome assembly BNJT01 (sample SAMD00202455, study PRJDB9452) | human saliva metagenome | host: Homo sapiens | reverse complement strand
AGTAGTCATTTTGGAAAGGTCTGGATATGAAAAAGAAGATTGTATACATTCGCAGTAGGTTGCCTAAAGCTTTTCACTTTCTTCATGTGGTACATACCTCTCAGCAGGTGGTGGATATGGTGCTATTTCGGTATGATGTCGATGGTTATAACGCTATGGATATGTGCTTTGTACAGCAGAATAGGCTATGAAGGGCACGACGTCAAGCACTCTTCTTGCTTGTATCAGATAAGATGGTATATGAACTGCAGGACTAAGCGATGCACACAATATCAAGCTGTGCATGAGATTAATCCAGATTATCTCCTTAACATGCAGCGGCACACTCACTCTACGGAAACTAATGGACGCACGCAGAAATAGTGACTTATTCTATGTTTGAATGCACGCCAATAGTAGTAGTAGATAGGTGATTGCTTTCTACCGCAGTTTACTGGTACAATAACAATTATGCATATCGGGTTTCTGATACATTGCTGCCGACCGTAAGTGTAGTATCGTTTCGTCCATGCAGAATACTATACCTATCGTGGTGGTCGAAACGGAATGTAATATGAGCTTCTATTACGCAGGTGATTCGGTGCATCGTCAAAGCGCCCACCAGTTGTAACTGAACGTGCAAGAACACCTCAAAGAGTTTATCAAAATGGTGGTTCATGGAATAGTCCTCAAGCAGAACAGCTTGGCTATAGCTTGGCACGGCAGTATGCAAGAAGGAGAGTAAACACTGCACCTAGTAGAGATCTTATGGTCAGCAATTTGGAGGGTAAGAAGACAAGCCGAAGGACGACTTACCAACCTCAACAGCTGTAATATTCTGCTCCAACCCCACAACCTTCAAGGGCGACAATAGATCTTCATTTGGAAATGCCTTCACGCTCATCAGCTGAGCACGCCTGAATTCTGAGTCAACCTTCATATGGTTCAACGCATTCCTGAGTTTGCCTATAAACAATAGTAGATTCGGTGGACATAGATAGTGAAAATAATTTATATGGGAGTAACGGACGTCAAAATCGATCCAAAGAGTAGCCTCTGCAATGGTTGCTACTTTCATGCTTTTCTCTCTGTTGGCAGACGCAATATATCCTGGGAAAAGACAAATAGAACCAAGGGAATATAAACAATTAGTGGTTGACAACTTCGAAGTAACCTTCCAGAAGTACTTCCGTGTCTGGCACTCTTTCTGTACTTATCCGACTGAATTATGCAGACCTAGAGGAAGTTACGAAAGATATGAAACGACGATCATTTCTCGGAATCTACGTGCAACAAAGATTATTACTGCGCTATGCATGTCGTAGTAAAGATTATATGACCTCGTTACTGCTGAATATCACAGGTATATGCTCTGTTAGAAGGTCACCCACAATCGGTTGAAGATTATCTTGCGAACTGCCCGGCTTTATCGCGCGAGAATAGTAACCCTCTCTCTAGCACATCCGTTCTGTTGTACGTGTGCAGATGCAAGCCTATGCTTTGGGAATAACACAAGCAAAGACCGAGATAAATAGTTTACATCGAAAGACAACCGCTCTCTACCGTTTGATGGTGCCGGAATGATGGCACTTCTACATGAAGACCCAGTCATCTTTTGAAGATGAGAATTTGGAGATGATGTTCAGAAGGCTGGCATTAGAATTCACGACAACTTTGAAATCTAATGAGATGAAAATGAATCAAGCTTATGAAGCCTAATCAAAAATAAGTTTACGTTAAGACCTTCGATTCATTTCCTTTTTCAATTTATGAGGTTTTAAACATAAAAAGGCTAGATGTACCATCCTTCGTAATATTTTGAGAACTTATACTCTCAGTATATAAAGCTCAATTCATGTGAGTCTCAATAGCAGGTTTGCTTTTCTTACGTATATAAAAGATTAAATTTTATCTTTTGTAGCTGTAAGAAACTTGGTATAATGGAGAGATATTGTGATATTTTGCATACTTCGGGATCTAGACTAGAGTAATACGTTCTATTTAATACATAGAGCGAAGAAGAAGGCGCATGATTGACATATCAATTTCTGCTCTTATTTCAATTCCCCCAATTCGAGTTCCAAGTTTCAAAAGGATGAGAGGTAATTGTATCCATCAACCCGGTCTTCCTGAAAGACTTTCTTCTTGCTATTGACAAAGCTATATCGGTTTTATTCTGTATATTTGTAGGCAAGACAAAAGGGACGCCGCAACCACAATCAGTAAAAAGAGTATGCTCTGCGGCAGGGCTGCTCTATGGAGGACATAACTATGAAACGTAAACCCTAAGATGCACAAAGAACATGAGTTTGATATGGACAACATCTCCCAAGAAGATGAACGTCAAATTGCCGATTTGGATGACTATTCTTTTGACGCATGAAAAATAAATAGAAGGATCGCCAATGCAACTTACAGTGCATAAATCTTTTTCAAGATTAACAAACAACCTTGTTATACACTTGAGGCATTGTGTTATCGTGGGTGTATTAGATTATGTAAAGATTAAATTTGTCCAACGCATATGAAAACGGCATACACCGTAGCATAATCGCTATTGATGTATGTGCCGTTTATTACCACCGAAGTGCATTTTAAGTTAGAATTCCTAACCTGTCTTGTTCCCCTGTACTGGGAATTTTGTCGTTTTGTTAAACCTAAATTACAAGCAGGACAGAACTCTGGATGCATATTCAGTACGCACAGCCCGACAATCGGGAAAGCACGATAAACACCATGCTGTGAATAGCCTGCGAGGTTCCTTATGCGCCAACTCTCCATTTATCATGACGAGCATTAGGCTTATCAAGATCTGCGGGTTGAGGGTAGACAGAAGATCTTCTTGTTAATAGATTCTCACTTTCCATGGAAATCAACCAAGTTGTTAAATTAGGCTCCATGGTTCCTACATCATGGGAACATATTAATTTGCTCTTCTTAAAGCATATTCATCACCAAGACCAACAAAAAGAATAGGCCAAACTCATGTACAACTACTGGTTTAGTAAGGATTACGTACCATTGAAAGATTATATGGTTTAAGATACTACCTCCACCATATTTTTCCGAGCGGTATTTACAAGTACGATGATATGCTCGTAAGGTGTGCCAACTAACCAGTCATAAGTTTCTTTAGATGCAACGTGGTGAGATATCGGTCACTATAGAAAGTGTATCCAAATAGAATGCAGAGCCGTATTTTCCAATTCCTTTTGAAGGTTCAGAAGTTCCACTTTTGAGCAGATGGTGACATAACTGCAATAACATTAAAACGTTGACACAATGACTTAAATGGTTCCGCCAGGCAAAAGGCTTCACTAGCTGTCGGCAATCTTTTATAAGTAGGCATCTCGGCGTCAGTGTAACCTTCGACATAAAGCAATATAGATACAACGTGTCGTATCAGCAGCCTTTTGTAAAGTTTCGTATGGCGTCACCGCATGTTCACCCTATACGACGGTGAGAATGTCTCGTGGATCTGCAAGATGTCATAGATACTGTCACTTCACGTCGGTTATTTTCTCAGTTCAACCGTGATATCAACGGAATCTTTCGGAAATGGTACCAAAACACATTCTCAAAAGACTTTGTGATGGTTTCTTTGCTTCGTCGTAGGTCCAGCCATTCTTGAAAAAGAGTAGAAAACGGTGCGATAGATAACCTTTTGTGTACGATGGTCACGAACAATAACCTGACCGTTACCCTCTACAGGGTACGTGGCCAATCGTTCATGTTTACCATACCACCGCGGAATATGACATAACTGTCTACGGCAATAGTCCGATGTTTGCGTGCCAGCAAGAATCTCAAATCTAGGCGGGTGTTGCATCTGTAAAATAGAGTTGAAATCTTGCGCTGTAACTGTCATCATGACAGCTAAAAACAGAAGAGTGATAAATTTTTCATAAGGCGATATTAATAGAATTAGATTTACTATTTGATTGTTTAAGAAATTCATTATATATACATCATTTAAGAATTGATTACAACTCCACATATTTGTCAAACACAAAGATATCAATAATAATGAAAAAGACAAAATATAACAAGGAATCATGGAAACATTTTGGCTCTATAATGAATCAAGTGAGTAATCTCGTCATAGAGCCCAAAATATTGTCAAGAAGTATTGCCTCGTGCAAAACAAAACCCAAAGCTGACCTTAGTTTTAATACACTTAACTCACATTTTATCCCTCACCCTTCCATGTATACAGCAATGGGTCTTAACCCTTCGCTGATTTGGTGCATACCATCCGCACCATAAGTGTTAAGCACCGGGAAAGCACCACATGTGCCAAGCACCCGCACCACTCGTGTGAGATAGCACCACACAATTCGGTTATAGATGCCATACATTTTTCAATAATAACGAAAGTGATGTACCATCAACAAAATTAAAAATGAAAAAGTTATAATAACATAAAGTATTACTACTTTGTTCCTAGAACAGAAGAAAAACATAAATCAAAAATTTGGTTGTTTGTAATGTAACTTTGCACAGCAATACCGCCGATATGGCCTCCAGTTGTAGAGCAACGCATCTTCGGTGGTTTTGCAGTGATCTTGTTCGAGTCCGGCATCGGCTCCATTTGCGTGAACTAGGCACATCGGTGGCAAGTGCACGGGCTTCCCAAGCTCGGGGAGGCGGGTTCGATTCCCCTGTATTCCGCTCGCGATTATAAAATATGCAGGATAGCTCTGTTTTGAGTTATCCTTCTCTATAATAACTTAAAGAGAATAATTATGTTTCTATATTTGAGATTTCTATTTTTCATTCGGGTTCTTATTTAACTCAATCCCAACCTTCAATTTCAACAACCTTTATAATCAATATATATGTGACAGCAATAATATGGTTGACATAATAAGATTGTACTTTCCCTTGTTCTAATTTCATGCTACTGCAATTCTAGGATGATTTTCTTTAAAATCCAGTGAAAGAGACTAAAACAGTTTTCCGATTTGTTTTTGGAAGAATATAAGCTATGGCAAAGTTATTGTTGAAATCTATTTTGGTTGGCTCACCATCTTTGCCATAGCACGCTTCCCCAAACTCCTGTGCAAGGATTTGTTTTAGAAGTTATATGAATAGGCTTTGTCTTTCAGTACCAGCCTACAAGTACTACGAGCTTCAGTGCATAATTTACTATAGCAGATTGCTCCATCATCGTCTCATTTGCTGCCACATGACATGATAACTACTTATCGTAGCACCAAAAGCAAGTAAAAGTTTCTTCATCATAATATAGTGTTATTATCAAATATTTATATCCATCAATGCTTCTTTGAATGAATAAGCAAACAAGAGACACTAAGTTAAACAGCATCCAGTTGTAATTTTCATCTTACAAACATAATCTGCCATCAAACACAAAAGTAATTAATTTATGTCACATTATCATTTTTAACACTAGTAATATTAGTTAATTTAACAGATGGCATACCCTTTGCTCATAATAATTTGTTCAGTGATGAACTTACCGTGGCTAAATTATTAAACGAGAGAGATGGTTAGCCAAGTGGACATGATGCAACATGATGATGAGTGGAAATAGCTACGAAACAAAAGAGGATCTTAGTTAAAAGCTATTATAGCGCATTTCGGTGAGAATGAGCGCTTTGCTTACTTGTTCTGTAGATGCAGGCGAGATGCAGAAGAATCAGTTGACTTCTTAACAGAGCGAGGAAAATTCATGCCTCAAGCTAAGAGTGCTGAAGTTTTACTGTTGATACAACGAAGCATTTGTAATCGCTAAAACTGTTAATTTAGTTGACTTATATTTGAGTAGCAAAAAGAGAGAAAATCATGATTAAGATTTATGGAATGAATACTTGTCCGACTGCATGCCAGCGTTGACAAGCGCGTAGAAAGGGTGTGAGAGCCGTTATGAGGTAATTGAAATTGGCTCAACATCAGATATTTGAAAGAGTTTCTTCTGTCTTCGTGACAATAATGCAGTTTGATGATGCAGTAAATACGTTATACCGGTGTTCCTTGCTTTTGTACTAGAAGATGGGACAGCGTAACACTCATCTCCAGCAGAAGCAGGCATGGAACTAAATGACTCTGCAGCAGCTATCATGCCGCCTTGACGGTTTCTGGTTGCTAACGACCATAATCTGAAATAAGAGTCCTCTACAATCCATAAATTTTCAATTTTATGCTTTGCCGAGGACTTTTATCAGTTCTGCTGGCTTTGAGCGTGATTAACCAAGTCTAATCCAAACTTCATAGATAGGATTGTGATTCTGCATCGCTCTGCAGTTCCATATCTTCTTCCAATGGTTTTCATTCCAGTGAATAGAATCCAGCCTCGTTATTTTGGCTTTTCCTTTATTGGCACCTATTACCATGTAGCTCAGACGACACCTTTAATGTGTCACTTGAAAATATAGGACCACTCGCTGATTTCTCTCTATGCTGTATTGCAATACATCGTCCATCCTACATAGCAATATTCCGTAAGCATCCATGTCGCGTGATACTTGAGACGTTAGAAGGTCGAAACGAAAGAGTTCTTTTGACTTTCCAAGCCTGAAAACCTCATATTCTAGCATCTTCAGGTTTGTTAATACAAACTCGGTCCTGGTGGTGTGACTTTATTCTTTTACCATAAATATTTTGGTGTATTTCAGTTCATGAGTGCATAACCTCACGTTAGTGCAAACCTTGTCAACTGCATCGTTCAGATAGGTTACAAAGCGGTGCATGCCTTGGCAATCACTTGCATTAGAAAAGTTCTTCTTCGCTCTATCGATTGCAGGGTATTTAACATGTCGTAAAGCACTTATGGTCCACTCACCGGTCCCTTGCTTTTCGTTAAGAGTCTTAACACACTTTTCAACTCTTTTCTTGGTCTGCCAGCACTCTACTTCAATGACTTCCCTGTATTCTCTATCGCCGACATACTCACATTGGCTTAAGGCTCTTAGATTGATTTCAATCCATACAGATCATCATATATATACTTGTTCAGCCAATTCAGTACTCATTCAACTTGGCTCATTGCATCACTCCGTGAGCATGCTCAAAGGATAGACGCATCATCCGTGCTGTCATTGTCCGATTCTGTGGATAGTGGCGTGCCATCGTTATTTTTCCACCAGACAGCCGCAAGTTTGGCATTACCTGCATTGAAACAAGGATACTTTTGTCTCATCGTTACTCCTCGGTGTCGAGTGATTCTAGCCTCGAAAATCGTCTTATAGTTCCACATATCGGATATGTCCAACTCCGTTCGTGGCAGAAGTCAAACATGGATATCACTCCTATCAACATTGATGGTAGTATGGCGGTGGCTTCAGAGTGATGTGTACTCCTTCAGTGGAGTCAGCCAGTAGCAACTTTCTCGCTCTCACAGTCTTCGTTGTTTTCGAGAAGCTAAAGTTAGCGAGATTATTTTAACTCTTCATAATGACCACAACGATGCGAATTCCAAACTGTTTTATGCGGGATCACAGTGTATTAATTAACACTAAAGCCAATAGACCTTTTATCAAAGTTTAATATTGAAGTACGGAACAACATGGGATTTAGGATTCGAGTAAAATGTGAGAAAGAATATTTCCTTTACTCAGATATTTTGGTTTGTTTTATGAAATATTCGACTTACACGCTTAGATTGATAAGTCATAAATTTAGGCACTGATGCAGCAAGCTTATCACCAAATTAGTATTTTTAATGGCCACTATAAATCAAGAGAAATCCCATGTTTTACGATTATAGAAATATAAAAAGCACCCTCTCCGGGAGCGACTCTATCATATAATTCAATTAAAGTTTTACTTTGCGTGTATGCAACAGAACGAATCTCACGAATGACGCAATCTTAACCTGACCGGATAAGTCATCTCATTCTGTATTTTTCCGCTATCTCTGAACTGAGTTTTCTTTTCGCTTTTCTGCATCGTCCATCTTATGCAGCTCCTACGAATTACACGAAGCTCACGACCAGCTTGGATCGTAGCATAGTCTTAGTTACAACCAGGATAGCTCTATTGCTAACCCTTCCAAGACTCGTCCAGACGCTTAACATAAGTCTTCCACAATCTCGACGATGACACCAGGACGAGCACCAGAGATGGCATCACACACCCGAACAATTGGTGTGCAGAAGTGTAGTCATCTCGACCTCAATCATGGTGAGCAGCAATGGCATTGCAAATATCTGGTTTCTCTCTTTATACTTCTCAGCAATCTTACCTCCGTACAAAGTGCATGTGGTAGAAATCAGTTTCTTCATCAGGAACCTTACCAATGTCATGCAACGAACCTGCACGTTTTGCCTGCTTCGTTCAAACCTAATTCGAGTATGCCGCACAGCACAGAGATTTGCAGTCTCACGAGCATGCTGTAGAAGATTCTGACCGTATGAAGAACGATATTTCATCTTACCTATGATACGAATCAACTCTGGATGAAGACCATGAATACCCAAATCAATAGCAGTACGCTTTGCCCTGTTTCGATGATTTCTATCACGCTGTCTTTTCACCTTAGCAACAACTTCCTCAATACGGGGCTGGATGGATACGTCCGTCTGTAACAAGTTGGTGTAGATAATCGACAAACTTTCACGACGTACGGGGTCAAAAGCTGATATTACAATAGCCTCAGGGGTATCATCAACTACAATCTCAACTCCTGTTAGCTGCTTCCAAAGCACGAATATTACGACCTTCACGACCAATGAATCCGACCTTTCACTTCATCACTATCTATATGGAATACACTAACGGAATTCTCAATAGCAGTTTCAGTAGCTATACGGCTGAATAGTCTGAATAACAATACGCTTAGCTTGTTGATTTGCATTCAGCTTGCCCTCGTCCACTATTTCATTGATATAGATGCAGCATCAAGTTTAGCCTGATCTTTCAGACTTTCTGTCAAACGTTTTCTTTGCCTTCGTCGGGAACTAAGACCAGAGAGTTCTTCTGTTTCATTCGCTCCTGTTCTTGCATTTCCTTTCTCAAGATCCTGCCGCTTTAATTTGCAGTAGTTTTTCTCGTTATCAACACGTTGCTGCTGACTGATCTACATCCTGTTTACGACGATTTATTTCTTCCTGACGTTGGTTCAAACAACCTCACGTTGCTTCCAAGCGATTTTCAATGTGTTGTTGTATCTTTTAGCGTACGCTGTTGGACTTTCTTTCTCTAGCGTTCTACTCTGTTTAAGAACTTTTCTTTAACTTCGTTAGAAGTTTCTTTTCTTTGATTACCTCTGCAGCTTTCTTCCGCTTTTATCCATTGTCAGCTACTGTATTTTCCTGTTAGTTATATAACGGAAAATAGCAAATCCACACTCAGCACATCTCAGCCAGAAAGGCATACCACAGCTATAATAACTGTTACTATTGGACTCATTGATTCTTTTATTATAATTTAGAATTTAAATATTCTCTACTTCCAGTGCATCTTCAATTTCTGAAGTGAGTTTATTGAGGATATCATTAAATGGAGCTGTACTCAGTACGTACACCTTCTTTCTCATATCGCAAATGCAATATCTAGCACTGCCACATATATATATATCCTTATCTTCTTACCCTTAAAAGAGTTGAATAAGTATTAATTGTGTGTCAGTAATAAGCTTGGCTGCCGAACGATAATACTCTTTCATCCTCTAGGCACATTTACGGGAAGTTCTGCATCATAAAACATGCAATCTTATCTGTAGCTTATCACGTCCGCCATTATATTCTGTTTTATTTCTCACCTAGAAGTGTACTGCGCTCTATTTGACTATCTCGGATGAGTTTGGACACACGCTTTTGTGCTGCTTCCATACTCCATCTGTAACTTCAAAGCATTTTAGCCATTTTCCGACGAATTATAATCTGCTTCTGCTTGGGATAAATTCTTCACCGAATCACGCTGTTATCTCCTGCTCACGCTGATCAACAAAGCGCATATAAGTCATCATTCTCATTCTTCAGTGCTTCATACTGAAGAAATCATCTGACTGCACACGCGTCGCAAACGTATTCAGAACCTTCTCGTTTGAACTCACCAGCTTATCTATTCGTTTTGGCTACAAAATCAAGACATTAAAGTTTCTATTTAAGCAAATATATAGCAAAATTATTTTGACTCTCTGCTCCTCAGCTGGTCGGTTCTGCAAAGTGTTACAAACCTCGATATACAAAGTCTGTCGTCCATTTACGACTAAATCCAAGCACGCTGGTTATATTGACGAACCGACACTGACTCGACTTTTATAACACCTGGGTACAGACTATATCGATAAATATCATTTTATGGTCTTTTCTGTCATGTATGAGATAACTTTCTTAAAGAATCCTGGAACACGCAATTTATGACTTCATCAAGTTTCCAACAAAGCATCATTAAGTCTTGTGTAAATCCTTGGAATTGATAAAGATGAGGTTGAATATGCTTGCATCTTCTTTACAGTTCTTTTTGATACTTGCATCAATCTCATCAAAGAAGTTATCATTCACATTATAAAGATTTTCATCGTCTGCATAGAACACTTGCTTTTTCACCAAGACCCACTTTATTATTGAGTGTTGGAACACGGAATGCATCTGTTTAGCAGATTTGTGAAGATCTGGAGGCATTATAGCTAAATTATTGATACCCAATCCAGCTGCGACGAGTACTGACTGAAAATAGAAACTCGAACGAGTGTCATATAATCCTCCATGCCAGCAGTCTTTGATTGTTTTAACATCATTCTTTCCAAATAATTTGATAAGAATACCATATCTTTCGTTGAAAGTTTTGAAGTTATTAAAATGAACTTTTTGTTTTACTCGATTGCAAAGTTAATAAAAACATGAAAATCACACATTACATTAATGGTTTCTCATTTTCACAGCTTTTAATTAAATTAAATTTATTACCTTTTGCACAAAATATGCTATATAGTAAATGAGCGTACGTAACGGCAAATACTTGAAGAAAAGATTGGTTGTTCTCAAAGACCTAGTCAATTTGAGTACGCCCCACTTCTTGCGTCCACTTACATATATAACTACATGACTTGATTCTATCCATAAGATTTTAACGATTGAGTATATAAGCAACAACTACTAATTAAGAAACAAACATAAACCACGCTATTATGAAAGGAATAGTACTTTGCCGGCGGTTCTGGCACACGCCTCTACCCTATCACCAAAGGAATAAGCAAACAACTTATACCTATTTATGATAAGCTCTATGATATAATATCCAGTATCAGTATTAATGCTGGCTGGCATTAAAAGATTCTAATTATCTCCACTACCATTTGACTTGCTCGGGTTCAGCGTCTATTAGGAGACGGAAGTAGTTTTGGGTACGCTTGAGTATGCAGAACAGCCTTCACCTGATGGATTAGCACAGGCATTTATTATAGGAGAAACATTCATAGGCAAAGATTCTGTCTGTTTAGTTCTCGAGATAATATCTTTTATGGAGCAGGTTTTAGTTCTTTACTGCTGTAGTAGTGTACAGATTGCAGAGGAAAGTAAGGCAACTGTCTTCGGTTATTATGTAAAATGACCCAGAAAGATATGGTGTTGCTGAGTTTGATCAGAATGGTAAATGTTTAAGCATAGAAGAAAAACCAGAACATCCCAAAAAGTAACTATGCAGTTGTTGGACTATACTTCTATCCAAATAGTGTTGTAGAGATTGCGAAGAACATTAAACCTTCACCAAGAGGAGAATTAGAAATAACAACTGTAAATCAGTGCTATCTCAAACAGGACGCATTGATGGTGCAAACCCTCCAACGCGGCTTTGCATGGCACTGACAGGTACACACGATAGTTTATCGGAGGCAAGTACTTTCATAGAATGTATTGAGAAAAGACAAGGACTTAAGGTTGCATGCCTCGAAGAAATTGCATATAGAAAAGGCTGATAACTACTGAAAAAGCTTCGAGAAGAAGCACAACCCATGATAAAGAATAATTATGGGAAATATCTTCTTCAGCTTGTAGAAGAGAACAAATAAAGCGTTATAAATCCATCACAGAATAATAAGAATTGTAATAAATATGGAAGAAACAACTAAATTAGAACAAGGGAAAGAACAAGAGGTTCATAGAAAGCAATTTCTCCTTTGATTTTGCCACTTTGTATCGGGCTATCGTACTTAATTGGTACTGGTCTCATTCTATCATTAATTATTTTCGAGGTTTAGTGCAATCTATCTCAGGTATGCCACCCTATGTATACAGTCCACAGCAAAGTTGCTGATTAAAGACTAAAGTAATAACAGACGTGGACAGTCTTTACAGAGTATGTCTAACCTGGTATCATCTCGAATTCGACTGGTATCGACAATGAGATGGATACTAACATCACTCTATAGCAGAGGATGCAATTAGGGATTTAAAAATTATATGTTAATTATTCAACAAAAGGAAGAGTTAAAGATATTATTTTATATCATGATCAACCTCTTAATCGTTGATCGTTGACAAATCCCACCTCGAAAGACTTAATGCGCCCATCAATTTGAGCATTACAAAAGACAGCTTGACTTATATAGTTACAGGAACATATTATGTGCCTACTAATGACAACCAAGTGAAGGTCCTTACTGATTAACAGAAAGATTACAAGCCTTCCTGCTACAATAGCAACTCGTGCAGGTATTATCACGATTAGTCCTAACAACGGGCATACGATGAGGATGGACAAATTCTTAATGTTAGTATTCTTTCACCACGAATGGCGTCTAACAAATATGTTAGCGAACTTCAAGTAGCACAGACAGCAAAAGTCAACCTCCATTGCACAGCTACAGCTGACAGATGAGGTTCCACAGCGTTCTCTTGATTACCTTAAACAGCTAGCAATAGTATATAATCGTCAGGCGAATGAAGACAAAAATACCATTGCAATTCGTACGGACAAGTTCATAAACGATCGTTTAGGCAAGATTAATGCAGAACTTGGTAAGACTGAGGGACAATTGCAAAATTATAAGCAAAATGGAATTGTTGAGTTAAAGATGAATGCTGGAAATTCTGTTGCAAAATCAGAATAATTCAGAATTAAAGCTTGCAGGATGTTGAGACACAGATAGAATTATTCAATACTATTGCAAAAGAGGTAGAAATTTCTTCACGTAATCTTTCCCAGGTCATTCCTTCTAATGTTGGTTTGGATGATCAGAGTTCTACAACTTTGATTAATAAATACAATGAATTAGTACTTGAACGTAATCGTTTACTCGCAGTGCATCTGAAAACTCTCCTGTAGTAGAACCTCTAACAGCCCAAATACGAGAGTTAAAATGGTAACATTCTGTAGAGCGATTTCAGCAGCACGCCAGAATCTCATGATCCAGCGTGATGCAGTTGCAGCACAGGTTAATAAATTTAATGGAGAAGTAGCTGAGACTCCACAGCAGGAACGTATGCTGACACAGATTGACCGTCAACAGGAAGTTAAGTTCCTACTTTATCTCATGCTGCTTCAAAAGCGTGAGGAGAATAATATATCATTGGCAGCTACAGCTGATAAGGGTAAGCTAATAGATGACCCACAACTGGTTGGTAAGATAAGTCCCTAAGTCAACGACAATTATGCTTATTGCGTTATTGATTGGTTTAGTTCTTCCAGTGGCTGTGATCCTTATTCTTCAAATTCTTCCCGCTATAAGATCGAAGGTCATGATGATGTTACACGACTTACAAAACTACCTATCATTGCTGACGTTGCAGTTGCAAGTAATAAGGCAAAGGGCAAAGCTGACATCGTTGTACACGAAAACTCAGAATAATCAGATGGAGGAGATTTTTCCGCTCAATGCGTACCAACCTTCAATTTATGTTGAAGGAAGGAGAGAAGGTTGTGCTCTACCTCATCTACATCAGGTGAAGGTAAAACCTTTAATGCAGCCAACCTGTCTGTAAGTTTTGGACTCTTAGGAAAGAAAGTAATTCTAGTTGGTCTTGATATCTGTCGTCCACGTTTGGCAGAACTTTTTCGATATACACGATCACAAACATGGAATTACAAACCTACTTGTTAAGGACAATCCAACAATGGAAGAGGTAGAAGAACAGATTTTACCTTCAGGAGTTAACAAGAACTTAGATCTTCTCATGGCTGGTCCTATCCTCCTAACCCAGCAGAACTTATTGCTCGTAATTCACTTGATATTATCATAAACCTCTTGAAAGAAAAAGTATGATTATATCATGATTGATACGGCTCCAGTAGGTTTAGTTACGGATACACTTCAGATTGCACGTGTTGCAAAACGCATCAATCTACGTGTCGTGCAGACTACACACCAAAAATCAAGTTTCAACTTGATTAACGCACTTGCAAATGAGAAGAAGTTCCTCAACATGGCTATTGTTCTCAATGGTATTGATATGTCAAAGAGAAAGTATAGTTATTACTATGGCTATGGTGGTTATGGTAAGTATGGTAGATGATGGGAAGAGCTAGCTATGGTACAAGTTATGGTCAATACGGAAACTATGGCAACTATGGTAACTATACAAATAGTCACTACGGTAATAAGAACGATAACTCTGTAAAAAGATAAAAATCAGAAATAAAAAGAAATAGATTTTAAATAAACGATGATTATTGCAGTTGACTTCGATGGAACCATCGTAGAACATAGATATCTCTAAAATCGGTAGTGAAATTCCTTTCGCTACCGATACACTTAAAAATGCTTATAAAAGATGGGCACCAATTAATATTATGGAGCGTCAGAGAGGGAAATTACTCCAGGAAGCAGTTGATTGGTGTCATGAACGTGTGTAGATTTCTGGGCTGTAAACAAGGACTATCCTGAAGAAGAAGAAGAAAAGAATAATCATTTCTCAAGAAAGCTGAAGGTAGAGATGTTTATTGATGATCGAAATCTTGGAGGTCTTCCTGATTGGGGAACAATATATCAGATGATAACCAATAACGAAACATGGGAAAGTCGTAACTTTGCACATCGTTCGTTTGAAGACCATCAACCCCCTAAGAAAAACATTGGTGGAATTTTTAAAAGAGTCATCTTTGTAAAAGCAAGTAACCATGCAATTGTAGGAGATGACATTAAGATACACGTGATGTCAGATGTTTTTTAAACGGATATTCGATTATAAAAATTTTAAGTTTATAGAAAATAAACACAGAAACAATCGAGTAGGGAGGTAAACACTAATCATAGGTGTTTATTTCCTACTTTCGTGTTCACCGATCTCTCACACCACCGTACATGCGGTTCCGCATACGGCGGTTCCTATTTTGGGTACCATTCGAGATACGACCCCATTAAAGTGGCATACCCTGCTGAGCGTAGTCTCATTGTTATCTATCGCCCTTGTTAAAATAGGACTATCAGCTACTCGCCAATAACCCTTGCGAGTATTACCCCATTCTGTATGCTTTGAGTTTATCAATACCACATCTGATGAGGTTTGCCACTTTTGTCCTGACTTTCTTCCAAGCCTTCCATATAGCACATGCGTATTCTACGCCTTAACCATTCATCTGTGTCAAGCAAGAAACGTTTCATATTGGCAAGGTGATAATAACCGACCCAACCTCTTATGTATTCTTTCAGCTTTTTGCTTTCTCTTGGCATATCCCTCTATCCATTGCTGCGACTTGTCAATTCTTTTAGCTTTGACTTCATCTTGATTTGGACTTGGGATGCACCATGAATTGGCATTTGCCTTTCATCACATAAAAGGAGTATCCGAGTGATTTCACTCCGCACATACTGACACTATGGTCTTTTTCATTGTTAACTTTGAGATATAGAACATTCTCTATAAATCGGGTTACAGACTCCTTTACTCGCATTGCAGCTCTTTTGGACTTGCAAAAATATCATCGAGTCATCGGCATAACGTACAAAGGGGAGCCTCTCTGCGTTCAAGTTCTTTATCCAATTCGTTGAGCATGATGTTACTCAACAACGGACTTAGCGGTCCTCCTTGGGGAGTTCCTTCCTCGCTCGCTTCAAACAAAACCCTTTGTTCATCACACCACTTCGGAGATACTGTGTATAAGACTGACCACCTACCGTCTTTTATCAGTGCGGCTGAGAATTTCTATGAGTTTGCTATGCGGCTCACAGTGTCGAAGAAGCGTTCAAGGTCAAGGTCGACTACATAGATGTAGCCTTCGTTGATTATCTTTTGCGCTCCTCGCAATGCTTCGTGGCAGCCTCTTTCTCGGACGGAAGCCGTAGCTTGTCTTGGAGAATTGGTTCTCATAAATAGGAGTCAGCACTTTGGTTGATGGCTTGTTGCACCAAGCGGTTCACCACTGTAGGTATTCCCAAAAGGCGCATCTTGCCGTTGTCTTTGGGTATTTCTACCCTCTTGACTGGGTTCGGACGGTAAGACCCTGTCCAGCAAGGAACTCAGGAGTTCATTCTTATTGGTCAAGAGCCATGGAGCAGCTGCTCACACGACATCTTATCGATACCACCACATCCCTTGTTTCTCATCACTGCCTTGTATGGCTCGATTAAAGATTTGCAGGGCTAAGGATTTGCTCGAGGAGGTGTTCCTTTGTCAAATGGTACTTCCACGATGTTGTCTTCACACATCCACATGAAGGTCTGCACTCCCCCATACCATTCGGTTTCCGACCTATCTCTTTGGGGGCAGTCATTAACTTGGGATAATGTTTTTCTGCATTCTTTCCTTCATAAGGTATGTTTCTGTTACTATCGTTTAATATATAGGTTCAGCCCTTCATGGAGCGTTATCGGGTACTCCACTCACTATGGCGTCTGCTGACTTCTCACGGCAGCTTTACTCCGCTTCTTTCGTACAAAAACTATTTGAAGCGTCCGTGAGACCTCCCCGGATAAGAACATTATCTTTCCATCTTATACCTACTTCATTTACACCAACCATTCTGAATAGCTATCGGGCTTTGGTTTGTTGCAACCTTGCCCATGGTTATATGCCTTGTATGAAGTTTCTGTTCGTTAGGGTCAGATGTTTGCCGCCAGCTTCCTTCAGATTCCACCTCACGATGAACACCCTTGCTTTTGGCTATGTAATTCCGCTATTAGGGCTTACTCGGGACTTCCACCTGTTAGATAATGCTCATGCCGAGCATACAATATAAAGAGGGTGTGTCAAAATGGACACATCCTCTTTTACCCCCTTTACCTTGTTCACCATATAAATCATTATTTACTATAGCTATGCTGCTAATTTCATATAAAAATGATTTATTGGTCTTTAAATAGCCTATATAAACTTGTATAGAGCATCTGAAGGTGACTAAAAGTACCTCCATAATGGCTTTTTAGTTCCTTGAGATTAGTTTTTCTGCACATTTTTTCCTATGTTAAAGGCAATGGCAAAGAATGCAAAAGTCCATGTTGACCTTTGTCTTTCCCAAAAATGCCTAAAACCTCTTGTAGGCTTTATTATATTTTTGTTTGTCCAAAAACAGCTTCAGGTTCTATGCACCTTCGCCCTCGATGCTTGATGCTTCTTCCGAGGTCAGTAGTTCCCGTGCCTTTTGTTTATAGTGCTGTAGTTGGTGGTTTACTTCTATAATCCTGTTTCTCTTGCCTTGAAGCATGAACCTTCAGCGGACATCCCTCACAGCGTTCTGCCTGATAACGTACGCTGTAAGTAACGAATCCATTAGAGGTTAGGGGAACGCTTCATACCCTATAGCTTCATATGCTGTCCCATAGGGCAGACGTAGAAATCCTGTTCCTTATTATAATAAAAGGCTTGCGGGACTGAATGGGTTAGGTGTGTAGCGTGGCGCTGCTCTTTATGGAAGTAGTTATACTTCACGTAGGCTTCCATATTATGTACGTCCATGAACAGATAGTTCTCCTCGGAGCCATACCCCGAATCGGCTACGACTGTCTTGTATAACGATGATAGCGTGATTTGAAGGACTCCAAGAAAGAAGGAAGTGTGAGTGTGTCTGTACGGTTAGCATAGAGTGCAAAGTCGGTGATAAACTGGTTCTCCGTTGCTATCTGCAGATTATATCCAGGCTTAGTCTGTCCGTTCCGCATAGCGTCCTCCCTTCATGTGCATAAACGTGGCATCAGGGTCGGTCTTGCTGTAGGAGTTTCTCTCCCATAATCTCAAGGTGTTGGTCATACTCCTGGAGTTTATTACGTTTCTTCTCAAGTTCTTAAGCTGTTTTTCTTGGTTTTAACAGCTTGCTTTTCTCTTTAGTCTTAGGCTCAGGGACTGATTCCAAAGACTTGTTTAATTCCTCGGATATTCTCATCGAGTCAGAGCTGCAGTAAACTCGACACCTTCTGTTTTAGCGGCATTGTCCTGCGCTATGACATCATCAACCTGGAAGCAAAAAGTGTGCGTATTTGTTCCTGCAACTTAGTGCGGTTCTTTTTCCACGGTTCTCTTCCAAAACGAAGGTGAGTACTTGTTGGCTTTCGATTCTATTTTTGTGCCGTCAATATATTCAACGTCAAGACTTATCAAACCTTTGGCTGCAAGTACTAATGCGACTTGTGTGAATATATTGTTGATTTCCTTTTTCACACGATTACGAAAAACGATTGATGGTACAAAATCAGGCTGCTCATATCCTGCTAGATAGATGAAATGAATGTCACGCTTGAGAAGTGACTCTATACGACGGCAGGAATAGATATTATTCATATAGGCGTAAAGAATCACCTTAAGCATCATTTGTGGATGATAAGGCTTTGCGACCACTGGGCTTATAAAGTTTTAGACATTATCCAACATAAGATTATCCACCAAGACGTCTAAAAAGACGAACAGGGTCATCTTCTGCGATATCCTTTATCAATTCTTTGAGGAAAAGAATCATTTTCTTGTGTATGTAAGAACGAAAGTGTATCTTTGTCATAATGAGATTTTTAATGCCTAAAGGTACAAAAACTTTAGGAAATAGCAAAGCCCTGGCTTGAGAAAAGTCGGGGCTTTGAGCATAAAAAGAGGATGTACATTTTGACACACCTCTTTTTAATGTTCTTATAAATTATAATGTTTCAATAGAGAAATGCTAGTGAACACACACAAAAAGGCAAATTAAAAAGATACCAATCATTGATTAATAAATATTTCCACAGTAGGAAATTATTATTACATAAAACAAAGGAAAGTTTAATTCTAAGTTGCCTTAATTTTTAACATTTCAGGCATCTTACTGTAAAATAACAAGTTAAGTAGTATCTACAAAATGACAAGAGTGACAGGAAATTAAGTTTATGTATATAGAATACTGGAAGTAAGTTTCATATTATAATTAAACTCACAGAGAAAGAGAGATTGCAAAAGATAACAATATCGCCTAACCCAAACAACATATCAGACAACTTCCACTTTTTCAACGTATCAGAGGCTCTCGTGCTTATCATGGCTATGTAGGAATTTCAGTTAATTCACTCCTGAACCTGCCAAGAGCATTCAAAAACTGGATTCTTTTTCTTAGAAAAGCTCCTAGAAAAAGAATTTGCAGTGTTTTCTGCTCAAAAATCTCAAATATTGAGCCGTATGGGCATACCTGCCCCTTCCACACCTGCCTATGGATGGATATAAAATCACCTTATCTTTTTATCAAGCCACCTTCTTCATGTCCCTACTATCTGCCTTGCGGCAAGAATGGCGGCATTAGCCGTATGGATTCCGAAAGAAGAGCAGTAATGTTTCGCTGAACATGTTACGTGCCTTGATTCGCCCAACGGCATAGTGCTGTTTCTGATTCCCGAAGCTGCCCTCCATTACCGTACTCTGAGGTTTCCGATAATCTTTCTCGCCGTCCTGAGACATTCAGATTCTTCTTTGGGTTTGGGACCTTTTCTGACGAAACAGGTCGTTATGCCTTTTTCCGTACACATTGTCCGGTTGGCATTGTTGGCATATATGGAATCGGCACCGACACGCTTAACTTTGACTCCCGTCAGAGATTCCTGATACTCAATACATTGCTTAAGACGGACACCCTCGTTGAAAAGCCCTCAAAGCTGTGGTGTTCTATGAATGATATGCCGTCAATCTGTATGTTGTTGACCTTTGCCCCAAACTCCACACGCTTGTTTTCCTTGCCCCTGACAATGGGACGGAGGTAGGGACGGTCGATGCTGACAATATGGTGCCTGACTTCCTTGCCTGAAAAACAAGGCTGACTGTTGGCGGAATACGGCACGTATGGCGGAGAGACGCTTTTTCCTGTTCTGCCGACAGGCTGATACAAGGGCTATACAATTTGCAAAAGACGGTACCACTGAGAAAGAAGTTTGGAGAGCAGTTTCAGAAGTCTTCTCCTGAGCTTGCGCGTGGATGATGCTGTGTGCTTGCGCTGCTTGGCGTATGCAAGCCTAGCCTTCTCAACATCATTATACTTGCTCCTCGGAACACGCTCCGACAGGTGCTTACACTCGGAGACGAGCAGCTTGTGAAGCCAATGGCAACACTCCCAGAGTAGCTTGATGTCTGTCGGGAAGCGCAGGTAGCTCTCATAACAGGTCGCATCCGTCAGGCATAGGTCCTTGTCCTTGAGGCTGTCTTTCCATTTGGCGTACAATATGCCCTGAAGGCTGTCTATGTCAAGAAGACGGGCAAGACGGTTGCGTATGGCACTTACAATCTTTCCATCCCTAATGGGACAGGAAGGGTCTATCAGAGCGTCACAGAACATCTGCATGTGGATGCTTCCGTTACATCTCTATCAAGCCATCGTCAGACAGACCTGTGTATGACTTGAGGAACATCAGGGCTATTTCTCCCTCACACGAAAAAAGAGGCTTTTTGCCCCGCTTGCTCTTATGGCTACGACTCGTACATGCTGCTGCCAACTCCTTAAGTGGGAGCTGGGAATGGATACGTCCAAGTTCGCTTTTTGCAAAGCTGTCACGATAGCTCTGTAAAAAAATCAAACTCTGTAAAGGGCAAAGTTGGTGTTATATCAGAAATTTTTGTATCTTCACGACGTTTTTAAAAATTTTTCCCCGATTCTGCCCGTGAAGGGTCGTTCGGGGATTTTATGTAAAAGGTACAAATAATGATATTACACTGACAAACAATTAGTTAGAAAAATTCTGAATATCCCTATGTAGATGATAAAACCTCCATTTACTCATTGGATTGCTGTGCCAATTCTTCAATGCCCATTACTAAGTCATTCAAACTTCTTGAGACCTCACATTATTCTTCTGCTATTAATGGGCAAAAACACACCTATTAAAGAAATCCCACTATGTTTCAAACTGAAACATAATGAACTTAGAAATAAAAACATAAAAAACGCACTTAAACTCATAAAGCTAGTGCGTTTTTAATTCTACGATAAAATATAATGTCTAATACACGTAAAATTTAGTTGTACCAAATCTCACCACCAAGTGTTTGATTCACATCAGTTTGCTCCCTGATTATTTTGATTTTCGAAGTCATAATCTTCGAAAAAATCAAGTGTTTTTGCTCATGTTCAATCCTTCCTGTTAATTAGACTAGTTGGTAAAAATATTATCTTTTAGTGCTAAATGACTGATACAAATATAAACAAAATGATTATAAAAACAAAATAAAACAACAAACAAAAAGTAAATATTTAAATATTATTTACGCAAATATAATATGTTTTGTAATATAACGTGCATATTTTATCACAAACGAAAACATATACTATCTAAAAATATGTATTGAGACATTTCACTTCCATACATAAGTAAGAACATAATTAGCGTTACATTCTGCATTTAAAACTAAGTGTTAGAGATGATCTAAGGTTAGTAACTAACCTTAATTTTTGGCTTTACTAGAATATCCTTCAAAGCCAAATGTTCTGAAGAACAAAGCTTATACATCGTTTCTTTAGCACTACCAAGTAATGAGCATATCGGTTACATCTGCCATGATTTCATCATCTCTCAGGAAGCGTGATTGAACACGTTTTTACTCTAGAAGAAACGAACTCTATATCAATACCAACCTCATATTCTCTGGAAAGAATAACAGCAACAAAGCCAATGGTATGAGTTATATTAATATTATACCCCCCATAATCGGTTTACCATCTTCATTATGCTGCAGGATGGGTGTATAACCCAACATCTCTTTCAAGATTTTGTTTACTCCATCTTTTCAGCCTTTCTACCTTTATCAATTTGCAGTAGTCCAACTAAAACCTTACCTCCAGCATCATTTGTTATCCGTACCACAGAAAGTAACTTTAACTTTACTTATACGACGCTCTTCAATAGCCAACACCTCGAATTTATAGTTTTTGTAGAATAATTGTTATGAACCACCGGGAAATCACCTTTGATTTCTAAAAGTAAGCTGGCTAAAGAATCTGCATCTCCTTCAATATCACCAAATTCATCATCAGAGAGGTTAAGAATTTTCAAGAAATCATTCAAAAGCGTTTTACCCTCAAAAATATAGGTATTTGAGCCTAATTTAGTATAATTACGCTCTTCCTCATCAAATTCGTCATTAATTTCGCCTACTATCTCTTCTAGAATATCCTCCAATGTAACAATACCACTTGTACCACCAAATTCATCAACAACAATGGCTATATGAACTTTATTTTTCTTGAAAATCACGCAATAAATCGTCAATCTTCTTAGTTTCTGGTACAAAATAAGGTGGACGAATTAAGCTCTGCCATCTGAAGTTTATTGGTTTTGAAAGATGAGGTAATAGGTCTTTAATATAAAGTACCCTCTGAATGTTATCCTGATTGTCTTGAATAACAGGAATACGTGAATAGTTATTATCCACTATACACTTTTTAAAACATCATCATAAGAGCAACGAATATCCAAATCAACAATATCTTGTCGAGAGGTCATCACCTCTTTAGCAGTCTCATCTCCAAAGCGTATAATTCCTTGAAGCATCCCTTTGTTCATCCTTAATTTCATTCTTGTCAGTTAATTCCAAAGCCTGTTCAAGATCATCGACAGATAATTGCCGATTCTCCTTTTGAACTACTTTCTCAGCAAATGCTCCACTTTTCAAAAGAATCGTTTCTATTTACTAAAAACAAGTTTCTAAAAAGATTATTCCTTTTCTACACCACTTCTACAAAAAGCAAGCGGTTTTCTTCACTATAAACTTTAGGAAATGATTTCACCAAAGAGGAGAAGAAGGAAAGTTAATAAAAATCGTTACGTAGATAAATTGTAACCACTAACTTTCACCAAATGTAAATAGGTGTGCGAAGATGTAATTACATAACATAATAATTGTGACATTGACAAGATTATTCGTAATAAGAATTGTAGCCAATGTGCGTTCACTATCTTCTCGCAGCAATTCAATAAGTTTATCTGAAGCATTCTTATCAGGGATCAAGTGATTCTATATCCGTTGGAGATAGACTGAAGAACGCCATCTCAGATGCACTAGCAAATGCTGACAAACCAAGTAAAACAATAGCCAATAGAGAAGTAATTATCACTGAGATCTCATTGATTGACTGTAATATAAGAGGAGATATCAACTAGTATTCATCAAAAAGGTAATTTAGTATCATCTGAAGTATCGTCGGCACTATCATCTACTTTTACCTCAGAAATATTTTCATTTTTACGGGAAGCAGAAAGCCATTCAAGATTATCACCATAAATCTCTGTAACGTATCGTCGCATCCCCTTCTTATCGTCATAAGAACGATAGCGAATACGTCCTTCAATATAAAGTTTGTCACCTTTATGGATATTTTTTTCTGCATATTTAGCCAGGGCTTTAAACAGAACTATATTATGCCAATCAGTGCGGTCGGGAACAACTGTTCCATTAGGCAGCGTATATCCTCGCTCTGTTGTGGCAAAAGTAAACGAGGCAACACATTGACTCACTCATAATATTTTTATCTCTGGTCTGCGCCCAACATTACCAATCAACAATACTCTATTCATAGATGATTAACTATAATAAATCAAAAAGGCATGTGAATTACTCCACATACCTAAATATTTAAACTTAAAAATTCTTACCTTTAGCCGATGGAATTGACTTCATTATCTACCCTGTCTTTCAAATACTCTACGATACGATTATAACAATCCCAGCCTGAAACAGCTTTTGCACTGTGCAACAAAAATGTGTATCTCTATATTCATGCTTGCCTGATGTTGGGATTAGAACAACTCGCTTAAAATCAAGTTCGCCTTCATACCATCCATCACGCTCCTCGTTGAGATGCATAATTGCAGGGTTGTCCTTTCGCACCATACCATCAGCAACAGGACGAAGAGCTTTTTCTGTTTAAAAATCCATCATAGTGGCAGCTTCAGTCTTGATGACGATGAAATAAACACGAGGACGAACTTTATAACGTTTAGGATAAAAAGACATCGCTAGCAGCATAATTTCTAATATCATCTTCCAACTCTGGAGTAAGCTGAATATCAGGAATAGAACTTAGGAAATCGAGAGCTTCCTCAACGCTATGAACTAATACTTCATTATCGAAATATCGCAAAATATAAATTCATAAAAGAAATTGCTATATGTTTCTTCTAAAAAGAGCGGCAAACGAGGCTCGAACTCGCGACCCCGACCTTGGCAAGGTCGTGCTCTACCAACTGAGCTATTGCTGCATTTACAGCGTAAGTAACTACTTACTTAAAAGATTTATGTGAAGAGGAGGAGACCTCGAACTCCCACGAAACAATTTTTCACTACTCCCCTCAAAGTAGCGCTGTCTACCAATTCCGCCACCTCTCCAGCATATAAAAAGTATTCTGAATCACAAAGTGCCCAGAACAGGACCTCGAACCTGCATCGTCGAAACACACGCACCTGAAACGTGCGCGTTCACCAATTCCGCCACCTGGGCATAAAACAAGAAGTTTACTTCTATATTTTTTTCAGAATATCAAAGAGCGGCAAACGAGGTCGAACTGCGACCCCGACCTTGGCAAGGTCGTGCTCTACCAACTGAGCTATTGCCGCATTTAAAGTCTCTTTTCTAAAGAGTTAGACAAAAAGTCGGGGTGACAGGATTCGAACCTGCGACCGCCTGGTCCCAAACCAGATGCGCTACCGAGCTGCGCTACACCCTGCTGCATATTCTTAGTGATAAACTCATTTCCGAATTGCGAGTGCAAAAGGTACTATATATTTTCGATATCGCCAAACTTTTCTTCATCAATAGAAATCTGATTTTATCCCAAAAGAGCAAAAAATAAAAATGGTCTTCACAAATAGCAAAAATTATTGATTAACAGACTACTATAAAAAGAACAACATCAAAATAGTGATCATGGCAAAATTTTTATAATTTTACCACACTTGCAATTCGATTGTTTGTCCATCTAATGACATTTATCATATTATAGTAGAGTACTCCATACTGTAAAATACCATCACAAAAGCCCCCCTATATCTTATATTAAGGTAATAAGGAAATAAACTATGGCACTACACAAACATTTCCATCAACTTATTTTCAAGATAAATTCAGGGCTTGATAATGGTTCATAAAGGTAATAGATTTCTAACTTGCCTACAACATCATATATAAAAATATTTCTTATGTTTTATATACCTTTCATAGACATCTCGCTTTTTAGATCAATCCTTGGGTATAAAACCTATAAGTTTCCGAAGAACAAAAATCAATTATGCAAAGAATATTATTACGCAATAACGAATCTCATGCCAAAAGAAATCCATTACCCAACTATAACATCCCAATACCATAGAGTTTCCCACTTTTACATACTTTGGCAAGAGCCTTTCTTAACAGCATAGCTCAATGTCGTAGATTTATGGCTGAAATCAAAGTATAAATAATAATCTACTAATGTAGATTTTTATATCCCCCATATGAATCATCTTAGACTCAAAACAAAACCATAGTAATACAATATAATTCTCACAACACGTTCCCATTCATCCACTCAATTGTGTATCCTTGTAAACATAACCATCAACACATATTGTGTTTAGCATCCGCACCAATTGTGCTAAGCCTCAACACCACATGTGCTAAGCACCTGCACCCAAACATATAAAATATCTGCACAAAAATCTAGTGATACTAAACGTCCACAAACATAGTATAAATTAGGAGCTTAAAACGTTCTACCCCATTGCTAACATTAAACTTACACTATTGTAAATCGATGATTTTAAGTAATCGTCATTCGTAATACCTAGTATTAAAGAGAAGTGTTTCTTCATTTATCCCTTAAGTACGTAACATCACATCTAGACTTTGTTATCACACATACTTATTGCGCCGTTATTATCACTTACATATATAAGGTATAAAAAGGAATTACTCAACAAGAATAATCTTTATTTTGTATATTATAAGTCCACAAATATAGGACGAAATTACATTTTATTTTAATTATGCCCTGCTCCTTAAATATCTTAGTTAAAGCCTGGACACCACGCTCAACCTGTTCCTCGGTATGTGTAGCCATCAAAGCAAAAACGTACCAAGGTATCTTGTGGAGCACAAGCTGGAGGAATTACAGGATTAATAAAAACGCCTGCCTCATACGCAAACTTAGTCACGATAAAGGTCTTTTCAATATCACGAACATAAAGTGGAATAATGGGCTTTCAGTGTCGCCAATCTCGAAACCTTCTTCCTAAATCGCTTCAAAGCATAATTTGTAACCTTCCAAAAGTTGTTCTAAGCGTTCTGGTTCCTGTTCTATAATGTGAAGTGCTTCCAAAGCTGCTGCTGTTGCAGCTGGTGCATTACTTGCTGAGAAGATATAAGTGCGGCAAGTATGACGCAAATAATTAATCGTATCTTTATCACCAGCAATAAAGCCACCAATTGATGCCAAACTCTTTGAGAAGGTACCCATAATAAGGTCAACCTCGTCTGTCAAAACCAAAATGATCACAAACACCCCTACCCTGACGTCCGAACACACCTAAACCATGTGCTTCATCAACCATGATGGAACAATTATATTTGTGTTTCAATTCAACAATTGCAGGTAGATTTTGCTAAGTCACCTTCCATAGAGAAGACCCATCAACAACAATCAGTTTAACTCATGTCATGAGGAAGTCGCTGGAGGACACGCTCCAAATCTTCCATATCATTGTGCTTATAACGAAGTTGGGTGGTAAAAGCTCAGACGACGTCCATCAACAATACTTGCATGATCACGATCGTCACAAATGACATAATCTCCTCGTCCTACAACAACTGAGAGAACACCAGCATTTACTGAAAAACCTGTAGAGAAAACAAGTGCCTCATCTTTACCTTCAAATGCTGCAAAGTTCTTTTCTCCAACTGCACGTGGAGATCAAGCGTTCCCATTCAAGAAACGACTTCCAGCACAACCTGAACCATACTTTTCAAGAGCTTTTTGAGCAGCACTAATCATACGTGGATCATTAGGTGATCCAGTATAGGCGTTAGAACCAAAACATAAGGATTTTATTGCCATCAATATCTGTTACCTCTGTTCCTTGCTTTACTTGTAATCTCACGGAAGTATGGATAAACACCAGCATCCATGAACTTCTGCGGCTCGCGATAGCTTTTTGTACTTGTCTTGTAACTGTCCCATTATATTTTAATGTGGTGTAGTCAATGACTACTTAATATTATTTTTAGGGTGCAAAAGATACTAATTTAGAATGATAAAAAAGCAGTTTTTAATTAGAAAAAGTGATTTTTAAACATTTTTTTGCTCTCCATAATAACCATGATATAACTAATAAATATGTATCTTTGTCCAAATAAACAATGCGCTTGTTTGACCCAATGAATAAGAAAAATAGTTTTTATCCTCAACCCCATATCGGGTACCATTTGTAAGGCTGGTATTCCAATCTTATAGAGGAACGACTGACAAAGAACAGTTTGACTATCATATTGCAGAAACTCAATATGTTGGGCATGCAACTATTCTTGCACAAGAAGCCGTGAAAGAAGGAGTTGATATCGTTATCGCAGTAGGCGGTGATGGCACAGTCAATGAGGTCGGCAGAGCACTTATTAATTCGAACACCGCCTTAGGCATACTCCCTTGTGGCTCGGGGAATGGACTTGCCAGACATCTTGATTTACCAATGAATCTAAAGAAATGTGTTGATATCATTAATAGCTATGATGTAAAAAAACTTGATTATGGCATTATTAATGAACATCCTTTCTTTTTGCACCTGTGGCATGGGGTTTGACGCTTTTATTTCAATGAAGTTTGCAGATACCGGAAAAACGTGGTCCCATCACATATATGCAAAAATTCTTGAAGAAGGACTCAGTTATAAACCTGAGACTTACGAAATCGAGGATGAAGATGGGACACATCGTTATAAAGCATTCCTTGTATCAGCAGCCAACGCTTCTCAATATGGAAACAATGCATATATTGCTCCACAAGCCTCAATGAGCGATGGATTGTTGGATATTATTATCATGGAACCTTTCGATATTATCGATGCACCACAAGTCGCAATTGAACTTTTCAACAAGACACTTGATAAAAATCTGAAGATAAAAACATTCAGAACTAAACACATTCATATACATCGTAAAAAGAAGGTGTTATTCATTTCGATGGCGACCCTATCACGTCAGGTGTTGATGTTGACATTTCTATTGTCCCAAAGGGTATAAATATTATTGTAAACCAAAGAGCAAAAAGATAATAGGCAACCCAACATCTTACAAACAGCTTTTTCAGAGATCTTTTATAACTTTGATTTGATGAGACAAGATTTTACAAAACAAAGTAGAAAGGTACAAGTTTATTAACAAAAAAACCTACTTCGCAAAATTGAACATGTAAAATCATAAACAAGACCAATGGGCTTCACTTTCAAAACAATTTCATATCATCGATGAGCATACAGCCATGAAGGTTGGAACGGATGTGTGTTACTTGTACTGGGCAGAAGGAGGATTAAAAATCCTTGACATAGGAACGGGGACAGCACTTATTGCTCTTATGATGGCACAACGTTTTCCATCAGCAAGCATTGATGCAATTGAGATTGATGAAGGAGCCCTTGAAGATGCACGTTTTAACGTCATGCGGTCTCCATTCAGTGATAATATAAATATTCTCAACAAGTCATTGCAAGATTATTGTCCCTACTGCGAAACAAAAAGAAGAAGGGATATATGACGCTATTGTTTGCAATCCACCCTACTTTATTAACTCATTAAAAATCCTTTTACAGCAAAGGACAACTGCAAGACATACTGACACGCTCTCTCACCAAGAGCTTATCTTTCATTCAAAACGACTTCTTAAAGCAAACGGGACTCTTTCAATCATCATCCCTTCAGATAATAAAAATTTACTTGAAGCAGAGGCTATATTTAACGGATTATCTGTGCACAAAATAACATACATAAAAAACTAAATCTCGAAACTAGCAAAACGTTGTCTGATTGAATTATCAAAGAATTCTAAAAACACAACGCATCATAAATGAAGAGGTGCTACAAACGCTGATAATTCTCTACTGATTGGTATCATAATCTGACAAAAGAATTTTATATCAGATAAAAATTATAATAAAGTAATTTGCTGTGTTATGACGCCACAAACAACCTACTTTCCTACTCATCACTGTCACTACCTGTAGTCATTTAACTTATTAATTCACAGCAACATGCACGGAATGTTAAAAGTGACAGCAACTTACAATCAAAACTATTCTCAGGTTTTATGTAATCTTCACTCACCTTTCTGGAAGATGAAACTCATAGAGACATCCCACTTAAAACTATAAATCATATTTTTCAATCCATACATTCAACGTAAGATATGCATAATCCACCTTCTTTTTTTGTTGAAGTCCCAATTAAAAGCGACTTTATTCTTTCAGTCTTTCGGTTTTATTTTTGTAACTTTGCAAGCTAAAAAGTAGGTATAAAAAGAACTTTATGAAACAAAAATAGTTTCTATACAAATGATTACTGATTACGAAGGTGATATGCCAAACTTGAACGTACAAGTTGATGGCGAAATCTCTATCTTCGTAACCCGTAACCTCGTTATGTTCCCTGGAATTCTTTTCTCCGATCCTTGTTGGTAGAAAAGCCAACATTAGCATTAGTTGAGCAATTGGAGGAGAATCCAAACACGATTATAGCAATTGTAAGCCAGAAAGATAGCAATATTAATGACCCTCGAGAAGACGATATTTATATGACTGGTATCTATGCACGCTTCTGTACGTGCTTTTGATATGCCAGGAAATTATGAGGGCAATAATCGTACTGTTATACTACAAGGACTTGGTAAAATGTAAGATCAAGAAGATTACAACCTAAGCCCTTACATGAAGGGATACACTGTTGCTTTGCCAGAAGAGTCTGAGCCAAAGAAAGACAAGGAATTTCTACGGCTGTAGAAGACATGAAATTGGTTGCAAAGGAATATATCCATGGAAGCGATGATATTCCTGATGACACACAATTTGCACTCGACAATATCAACAATCCTGTCGTTGCGGTAAATTATGTATGTTCAACCATGCCTTTCTCCGTAACAGACAAAATTCAAAATGTTAGAAGAAGACTCCATTACAAGCGTCTGTTCTCGTTAATGAAGGTACTGGAACCGTGAAATCTAGTTCCAAACTCTTCGTCAAGATATCCGTACTAAGACACGTGAGGATCTCGACGAACAACAGCGCGAATATTTTCTGCATCAACAAATTAAAAATATCAAAGAAGAATTGGGGGATGGTGACTCAGCACCTGACAAGAAAGAATTACTCAGCTAAAGCAAAGAACAAAAAAAGTGGTCTGAGGATGTTGCAAAAGATATTCCAAAAGGAATTAGATAAACTGGACAACCCTTAATCCACAAAAGTCCTGATTATAGCGTGCAGGTGAACTATCTTCAAACGATGGTAAACCTACCATGGAATGAATATACCAAAGACGATCTTGACTTGAAACGTGCAAAAGCGTATCCTCGATAAGGATCACTATGGTATGGAGAAAGTGAAAGAACGTATCCTTGAATACATCGCGGTCCTCCAGTTACGTGGTAACCTGAAGTCACCAATCCTCTGCCTTTATGGTCCTCCAGGAGTGGGTAAGACCAGCTTAGGAAAGAGTATTGCTGATACTATGAAGCGTAAGTATGTACGTGTATCATTGGGTGGTTTACACGATGAATCAGAGATTAGAGGGCATCGTAAAACCTACATTGGTGCTATGCCTGGACGTATCATTAAGAATATTCAAAAAGGCAGGCTCATCAAATCCTGTATTCATACTTGATGAGATTGATAAGGTAACACAAAACACAACTAATGTGACCCATCATCAGCTTTATTGAGGTTCTCGACCCAGAGCAGAACAACGCCTTCCATGATAATTATCTAGATATGGATTATGACCTATCGAAGGTATTGTTCATTGCTACAGCAAATGATCTCAACACAATCCCACGTCCACTACTCGACCGTATGGAACTCATTGAAGTTTCTGGTTATATCACGGAAGAAAAGGTAGAGATTGCAAAACGTCATCTTGTTCCAAAAAGAACTTGAGAATACTGGTTTAGACCAGTTAGAAGAGAAGCCCTAAGTTTACTAAGGCCACACTAGAGAAAATCATAGAAAAACTATACACGGAGAGTGGTGTCTGTCAGCTTGAAAAAGCAAATCAATAAAGCGATGCGCAAACTTGCATTCAAACAGGCGATGGACAAGCTACTCCTTTACACGAAGATTACACCTGACAAGTTGGTGGACTTGCTCGGCAAACCATCTTACACACGTGATATCTATCAAGGCAACAAATATGCAGGTGTTGTTACTGGACTTGCTTGGACGAGTGTTGGTGGTGAGATTCTCTTTATTGAGACTTCACTTTCAAAAAGGCAAATCAGGTAAGTTGACACGACTGGTAATCTTTGAGCGATGTGATGAAGGAGTCTGCAGTCATTGCATTAGAATATGTAAAGGCACATATCAACGCCTTGAACGTTGACTATCGTATCTTTGAGCAGTGGAACATCCATATCCACGTGCCAGAAGGAGCAACGCCAAAGGATGGTCCTTCAGCTGGTATCACAATTGCAACAAGTATTGCTTCAGCACTCACACAACGTAAAAGTGCGTAAGAATACCGCTATGACAGGTGAGATAACCCTACGTGGTAAGGTCCTTCCTGTAGGTGGTATTAAGGAAAAGATACTTGCTGCTAAACGTGCAGGAATAACAGACATCGTGATGTGTCTCTGAAAACAAGAAAGACGTTGAGGAAATCCTAGAGATTTATCGTAACGGACTTCATTTCCATTTTTGTTGAGAACATTCAGCAGGTATGGGACTTTCGCTTTAACTGATGAGAAAGTAGAACATCCTGTTGACTTTACAATTGCTGACGAAAAAGAAGGAGGAAGCAAAATAATGACATTTGAACTTCAGCACACAGATAAAGCAAGTGATGCTCTGTACAGGTATCATAACAACTGACCATGGACAGATTAAAACTCCCATCTTTATGCCAGTCGGGACAGTTGGGTCTGTTAAGGAGTGCACTTTGAGGAGCTACGTAAACAGGTCAAAGCACAAATTATTTTAGGTAACACCTATCACCTCTACCTGCGCTTCCAGGACTTGACATCATCAAGGCTGCAGGTGGTTTACACGCTTTTTAATGGTTGGGATCGTCCTATCTTGACAGATTCTGGTGGCTTCCAAGTTTTTCTTTGACGGGCATACGCAAACTTTCAGAAGAAGGCTGTGAGTTTAGAAGTCACATTGATGGTTCCAAGCATATCTTTACACCAGAAAACGTGATGAACACAGAACGCATCATTGGTGCTGATATCATGATGGCTTTTGACGAATGTCCTCCGGGACAGAGTGATTATCAATATGCCAAAAAGAGTTTGAGATGACACAGCGTTGGCTCGATCGTTGCATTAAACGATTCAACGAGACTGAGCCTCTCTATGGTTACAACCAAAGCCTCTTCCCTATCGTTCAAGGCTGTACCTATAAAGACTTACGCCGTGAAGCTTCGAAAATTTGTGGCTGATAAAGGTGCCGATGGTAATGCTATCGGCGGTTTAGCTGTTGGCGAACCAACCGAGGTGATGTATGAAATGATTGAAGTAGTCAACGAGATTCTTCCTAAAGACAAACCTCGTTACCTGATGGGAGTTGGTACACCACAGAATATTCTTGAAGCCATTGAGCGTGGAGTAGATATGTTTGATTGTGTTATGCCCACTCGCAACGGACGTAATGCAAATGCTTTTCACCCTACAATGGAACGATGAATATGAAGAACAAGAAGTGGGAAAACGACTTCACCAATTGATTTAGATGGCTGTGATATTGATGTCATCACGAGCAAAGCGTATCTCCATCATCTCTTCAAAGCAGGAGAACTACTTGCCATGCAGATTGCCAGAGTACTAACCTTGCTTTCTATCTTCGTCTAGTCACAGACGCACGTACACATATTGAGTAAGGTGACTTCGTACAATGGAAGGCATCTGTTATCGAACAATTAGGAAGAAGAATTTAAGAAGAAACTCAATGAGTAAGGTAAAAAGAGATTGTTGATAAAATCAAAAGACTGATTAATCATTTCGGGCAATGCCTTATTGAACATTTACTCGATATTGAAGAAGGTGGGACATCTACTTAAGATGCTCACCCTTCTCGCTATATAGGGATTCTTGATTGGTATATCATTAAGAAATTCATTGGTACATACATCTATGCTATCTTACTGATTATCTCTATTGCTATTGTGTTCGACTTTAATGAGAATCTCTCAAAAATTACACAATATCATGCCCTCATGGCGTGCAATCATATTTGATTACTATGCTAACTTTATTCCTTACTATTCTAACCTCTTCTCACCATTGTTTGTTTTTATTGCCGTTATCTTCTTTTACTCCAAACTGGCTGGTAACCTTGAGATAATATCAATGATGGCAGCAGGAGTATCGTTCAAACGATTGATGCGCCCCTACATGATATCCTGTGTCCTCATTGCAGGTTTAACATTTTATCTTAACAGCTATGTCATTCCTCGTGGCACTGTCATTCGACAGAACTTTGAATCGCTTTATCGTAATTCAAAGAAGAATACATCAGCAGAGAATGTAGCAGTTGCAAGTAGCAAAGAGTACTATTAGCTTACATACAGCATTACGACAACCAGTATAAGCGTGGCTATGGTTTTTCACTTGTTAAATTTAAAGACAAGAAGATTGTTAGCCACATGACTGCAATGGAGATTCAATATGACACAGTTGCTGACACAAAGTATCATTGGAAAAGTTAGCAATTGGAAGATTCGTACGCTCAAAGGATTGAAAGAACATATCCAAAGTGGTGCCACAAAGGACACAGTACTACTCATGGAACCGACTGACCTTGTCTCATTCTAAGGGACAGCAGGAGACGTTCACATCTCCAGAGCTATTGGATTATATCTCAAAACAAACTAGCCGTGGTTCTGGTAACGTGGTACAGTATGAAGTTGAGTTTCATAAACGAATAGCAATGTCATTCTCATCCTTCATTCTTACAATCATCGGTCTTTTCACTTTCTTCGCGCAAACGAAAAGGTGGAATGGGACTTTATCTTGGTATCGGTTTAGCACTTAGTTTCGGTTACATCATGCTCCAAACCGTATCAGCGACCTTTAGCAATACAGGCTGACACACCTCCAATACTAGCAGCATGGATTCCTAACATTATTTTTGCTGTAATAGCTTTACTTCTGTTATAGGCATGCACCTAGCTAACAAGATTAACAAGACAACATTAAAAACTTTACCCTCATGATAAAGGGAAAAACAATAATATATGTATTTTGAAGATTTAGATTTAAACGATAACGTACTTGACGCACTCCTATGACATGCGTTTTGATGAATGCACTCCAATTCAGGAGAAGTGCATTCCTGAAATATTAAAAGGACATGATGTTTTGGGTGTTGCTCAGACTGGAACCGGCAAAACAGCGGCTTACCTTCTTCCAGTACTTTCCAAGTTAGCTGATGGCGGTTATCCGGAGTCGGCTATTAATCATGTCATCATGTCGCCAACTCGTGAATTAGCACAGCAGATTGACCAAGGTATGCAGGGTTTTGCCTACTATCTTAACGGCGTATCATGCGTTGCTGTCTGCATGGCGGCAATGATGGTAATCAGATATGATCAGGAACCAAAGAGCCTTGCATTAGAGCTGATGTTGTAATTGCAACGCCAGGACGATTCATATCTCACATTTCCCTGGGTAATGTTGACTTGTCCAAGAGTTAGTTTCTTTATTCTTGATGAGGCTGACCGCATGCTTGACATGGGTTTCTCTGATGACATTATGACAATTGCAAAGAAGTTACCATCTACTTGTCAGACGATAATGTTCTCAGCTACGATGCCTCCAAAGATTGAAGAGCTTGCTAAAAGCTTGCTAAAGAATCCAATAGAGATAAAACTTGCAGTGAGCAGACCAGCTGAAAAAGATACAGCAGAAGGCTTATGTATGCTATGAAACTCAGAAGATGGGTATCATTAAAGACATTTTCAAAGCAGGAGACCTTAAGCGTGTGATTATATCTCTGGTTCAAAACAGAAAGTAAAACAGATAGCAGCATCACTCAATCGTAAGCATATCAACTGCGGGGAGATGCACTCTGACTTAGATCAGGAGCAGCGAAATGACGTCATGTTCAAGTTCAAGAGCGGACAAATTGATGTTTTGGTAGCAACTGACATCGTTTCACGTGGTATTGATATTGATGACATAGCGATGGTCATCAACTATGATGTTCCACACGATGCAGAAGATTATGTTCATCGTATCGGTCGTACCGCACGTGCCGATCGTGATGGAAAAAGCAATTACATTCGTGAATGAGGACGACATCTACTTCTTCCAACAGATTGAATCATTCTTAGAAAAAGAGGTTGAAAAAGCCCAACTTCCAGCAGAACTTGGCGAAGGTCCTGAATACAAAAAGCAAAGTAAGCCTAAAAAAGGTAGCAAGAAAAGCGAAGAGTCGTCGGAAGAAAGATCGTGACCATCAAAGTCACAAAGATAAGAAACAGGAAAATAACAAGCAGCGCAACAGACGCCCTGTACCTCAGACACAAAAACACCACTGATGAAAAACGACATTAAAAGACAGGAGAATAAGGTAGCTAATAAACAGAACAACAATGCACTGAAACAGAAAGAAAAACAATCCTGTAACAACGTCAGCAAACAAAAAGAATAATCGTCAGGGTAAAGGCAGACAGCAAGAGCGTCAAACAAAAACCGATAACGAGAAGCGCAATGAGAGAAAAGCTTTCAAATAATAAAGGTAACGTAGAAAGTACTGCCAATCAACAGAATAAAAAGTCGAACAATAAGCGCAAAAACGTAACAACCGCCAGCGTACTTCAGAAGAAAAGTCAGTAAGAAGAAGTACCAAATATGATATTCGTGAGGAGTTACCATCAACATCTAACAACGAGTCAGGGTTTGAAGGCACTTATCAAGAAACCATTGAAATGGCTTCGTGGACTTGGTAAGAAATAAATTTAACACTCTAGGTCGTCAAAACATGATGCCCTGTAGCCCAAACATTAAGGGTTGCGGGCATTATCTTTTCTTTACGGGTAATTAATAATTAAATCTACTGCTATCATCAAAAATCTTGATTCCCTCACATCAAAAACAACTTTTCGAAACAAACCTCTTGAGTACAAAAGCATCTATCTTTATTATTGCTGTCCGATAAAAACCTCTACATGCTGCACTACTCTCTCTCAATGCTGCTGAAATACTTATGATTAGTTCTAATTTCCAATTCCAAGCCCCCCTAGAATAATGACAACTCTTCAGGTGGGGCTTTTACTTGGGTAATCAATCTTTCCCAATCTCTATGTGGCTGTTCAAAGAAACTTTGTATTGAAACATAGCTCATAAGTAGAATTCTTATCATTGTAGCCAAGCCTGAGAAGCTCCAGGATCTCTTTATTCTGTTCTTCACTAGTGTTATAAGCAGATTGGCTATAAGCGTAATCCATATTTGTATTTTTATAGCATTCGCACTCTCTCCATAGAAGTATCTTAGCGGGAAATTCTGTTTTATTTGCTTAAATAAGGTTTCTATCTGCCATCGTCTCTTATAAATCGCTATAATATCTTCTGCCGACATCTGAAAATCATTGGTCAGCAGTGATATGAATTTGATTTTCCCTTTCTTAGTCTTATCCTCATATGTGATTTTTTTCTTGCTTTATGGTAGATATCTTTTTTTCCTTTGTATGCTTATGAAAGAGTATGGTTTCTATGCGCACAGCTCCATAATCTGTAGTCATCTCATAATCTGTATCGGCAATTCTTTCAAAGCTAAGATTATTTTTTTCATCTTAGTTACATATATAACGCCTCTTTGCGTGAGTTCTGAGAACTTTTCATAGTTGATATAGTACCTGTCAAAAGCAATCAGCTCCTCATTGGCGTATCGTTCTGGAATAAGTGCAAATTGATCATGGCTGGCTGCAGATGTGAACTTGATATCGCTTGGGACATTCTCATTGGCAAATATCTCTGTATGTACTTTTTATTCCACCCTTTTTTTCTTACCAGTTTTGGGATTACGCCCTACACCTTTAAAGACCAAGTTAGAAAAACAAACTTATTGTCGTAGAATCTATTATCTTTAGATTCTTCAGCCATTTGGGCTGTCCACAACTTCGGCTGTCCGAGTAAAGCTCATGCCGGTATTTCTCATATAAGTTCATATAGATTGAACCGAATATCTCAGAATCTCGACGTTTGTTTGCATCTGACAAGGTACTTCGACAAGGAAAATGCTTTAAACCAAGATGATTAAAGCGATTAACATTAGCAAAGAGAGAAGTCTTTATCTCACGTAGAGAGTCTAAACGCATCATTACTGCATAAAGCATGACGACAAGATGATGCCATGCATCAAACTTCTTTATATAGTGTTCACCTCCCTGAGCTTGGCTTAGAGAGAGTTTCATCACGATTAAAAATAGTTTAACAGTTGAACATATAGCGGCTGTCCGACAAAAATGTGTACTTTTGCTCATCTTATTTCATTGTTTTATTTTTGCAACTACAAAGGAAATAAGAAGGGCTGAATGTACAAAACAATCAGCCCGTTTTTTTATTATTCTGAATTAAAAAAGATATGAATGCACTAAAAAGTTTTATCGGACACCAATATATCTTTATGTTTTATTAAAGTAATCATAGCAATATATATCATTCTCCGTCACAGTTATTATATTGTGATAAGAAGATGAGTCCCAAGTCCAAACCTTTCTTAGGTTAGACTTGCGCTCTATAATACTATTTATTATATAACAGCTCAAATATAAGGCTATACTTTTTAGGAAAGAATTTATTGTCATCATCTAAATATAACTCACCAGATCTAAAAATATACAGCCAAAAGAAACTTTTGAAACACAAGAAAACATAACAAGACAAGTTCCGTTTATTTCCGTATAATTTAGTACTTTTGTACCAGAATTAAAACATAAAGTTATGAAACTTTCAACAATATTACTTTCCATCATGTTAGGACTTAGTTCTTCAACTATGGCACAACAGAAAGATATTACAATTAAACTTATCGAAACATCTGATGTGTCATGGTTCCTTTTTCCCATACGACTTCATCACTCGAAAGTCTAAAAAGCGGTTCTATGGCAAGAGTCTATACACTCGTTGAGGAACTTCGAAAGAAAGATGGGAAGATAACATTTATCTGATGGACAATGGCGACATCCTACAAGGTCAGCCTATATCTTACTATTATAATTATGTAGTACCTGAGAAGACAAACATTGCGGCAAGTGTTCTTAACTATATGGATTACGATGTTGCAACTGTTGGAAACCACGACATTGAAACTGGTCATAAAGTCTATGACAAATGGTTCAAGGAACTAAAGTTTCTCATCCTCGAGCTAACATTATCGATACGAAGACAAAAACATACATCCTACCTTTTACTATACCATCAAGGAAAAAGAATGGTATCAAGGTCAGTGTCATTGAATGCTAACACTTACTATACCAAACTGGCTAAAAAGAAAGTATCTGGAGTGGTTTTGCGCTTTGATGAAATGGTGTCTTAGTGCAAAAAAGAACTATGGCAGAGGTGAAGATGAAAGAGAAGCCTGATGTCATTGTTGGTTTATTCCATCTCTGGCTGGGATGGTGGCATAAAGACATCAGACTATGACGAAGATGCGTCTCAGAAAGTTGCAAAAGGAAGTTCCTGGCTTTGACGTAATTTTTCTTCGGTCACGACCATACGCCACATAATTCTGTAGAAAAAGAATATTGCAGGTAAAGACGTTATCTGCCTTGACCCGGCAAACAATGCACAACGTGTAGCGATAGCAACATTAACACTTAGACCTAAGAATGTCAAAGGTAAACGTCAATACACAATTACAAAAGCGAATGGACAACTTATTGATGTAAAAAGATATCAAGGCTAACGAAGCATCTCATAGAGCATTTCAAACTGAAATCGATGCTGTGGAAAGCATGGGGTGATCAGGTAATTGGGAAGTTTGAAAATACAATTTACACAAAGGATAGCTACTTCGGTAACTCTGCTTTCAACGACCTTATTCTCAATTTAGAACTAAAAGATTACTGGGGCTGATATTGCTTTTTAATGCACCTTTGTTATTCAATTCATCTATTAAAGCAGGACCAATTACTGTTGCAGATATGTTCAATCTCTATAAGTATGAGAATAATCTTTGTACTATGCGCCTCACAGGTAAGGAGATTCGGAGCATCTTGAGATGAGCTATGATCTATGGTGTAACACTCATGAAAAGTCCGAAGATCATCTGCTTTGCTTTCAAACACTCAGAATGATGCACAACGTCTTGGTTTTTAAGAACTTCTCTTTCAACTTTGATTCCGCCGCAGGTATCGATTACGAAGTAGATGTAACTAAACCTGATGGAGAAAAAGGTACACATCCTACGCATGAGTAATGGTGAAACCTTTCGATGAAACTAAATGGTACACTGTAGCAGTGAATAGTTATCGTGCTAATGGTGGTGGAGAACTCTTAACCAAGGGGAGCAAGTATCCCACGTGACTCTTTGAAGAGTCGCATCATCTGGGAAAGTCCAAAGGATCAGCGACATTATCTTATGGAAGAAATCAAGAAAGCTGGTGTAATGAACCCACAGCCAAACCATAACTGGAAATTTATTCCAGAAGCATGGACCATTCCTGCTGCTGCATCGTGACGCAAACTTCTTTTCAAAGAATAAGAAAAGAAGTACTCGTCAAAACTGAACTAACTCGTTTACGAGGTTAAGTTCCAAATTAAAACGAATTTGGCAAAGTCTTAACACTGAGACTAATGAAGAAATATTGGTTTATTTTCTGTAAAACAGATATCATGCTTGAGAAAGTGGATGAGCATTACTTTATTCCACTCTCTGAAGATGCCCCAATATCACTGCATCCTTGGACACGTACTTAATGTCACACCGATGAAAGATGGAACAGAGGTAAAGCGCTGTCATGATTGACCAACCTATAACCGACAATGCACAATACGAGATGTGTGGCTTACGTTCCTCCTTCTATCGTCTTCCCAAAAGAATTTTATCTTAAAGCAGGCAAGTGTCATGAGTTACTTTACTGGGATAATAACACCCTGCTTCTGTGGCGTTTGTGGAGCGACAATGAAGATGCACACCGACATTTCAAAAACGTTGCACAAACTGCGGAAAGAAGTATACGCACAGCTAGTACAGCAGTCATCTGTCCTTGTACATCATGACAATAAAGTTCTTCTTGTCCATGCACGCAACTTTAAAACTGATTTCTATGGACTTGTAGCTGGCTTTTTGTTGAAACAGGTGAAAACACTTGAGGAAGCCGTTCACCGCGAAGTGGAAGAAGAGACAGGAATAAAAAGTAAAGAATCTTCGCTACTTTGGATCACAACCTTGCACTCTATCCATGCGGTCTCATGGTAGGCTTCAATGCTGATTATGATGGTGGGAAGCTTACACCTACAACGAAGTGAAATTTCAAAGGGAGCTTGGTTTACTAAAGACAATCTCCCGACAATTCCAGAACCATTATCAATAGTAAGAATGATTCTTGACGATTGGATAAACAAAACTTCAATATAAACAAAAGTCTTATTTTTAAACCCTTAAGACAATGATGACTTTCTTAGAAAAAGCCCTAGGATTTGATTCCAAATCTATGAAGCTCCGCACTGAGATTATTGCTGGAGCAACAACATTCTTAACGATGAGCTACATCTTAGCTGTAAATCCTGCTATTCTTACCACAACGGGAATGGATAAGGGAGCACTCTTCACAGGCACTGCTCTTGCTGCTGCTATCGCAACTACTTTTTAGCAGTTCATGGCGAAGCTGCCTCTTTGCACAGGCACCTTCTATGGGGCTGAATGCCTTCTTTGCTTATACGCTCTGTGTGTCATTGAAGTTTACATGGCAGCAGTCTCTCAGCCATCATGCTAATTGAGGGTATTCTCTTTATCATTATTACATTTTTCAATGTTCATGAGATGATTCTCAACGCTATCCCGACAAATCTACGCTATGCCATATCAGCTGGTATCGGTATGTTTATTGCTTTTATTGGTTTTGAAAAAGCGCTGATATTATCGTTGACAACCAAGCAACTCTCGTCGGACTTGGCGCATTCACTCCTACCTGCATCCTCGGTATTATAGCTATTCTTCTAAGTGGAGCATTAATGGCAAGAAATATAAAGGCTCTTTTTCTGAGGGAATTATCATCACCACTATCATTGGCATTCCAATGGGTTACGGTAATTCCTGACAGTTGGATGCCTGTATCAGCACCACAAGATATCACTCCTATCTTCTGCAAGTTTGACTTTCTGGACTAATGAATCTGAAGACTGTGTTGGTCGTATCTCTCTCTTCTTTGATTAACATCTTTGAGCACAATCGGTACATTGATGGAAAGCTTAGCTGACAAGACAGGTATTGTAGAGCCAAATGGCAAATATCCTCATGTAAAAAGAGGCTATGATGAGCGATGCAGTGGTACAACTGCAGGTGCAATGTTAGGAAGTTAACACTTGCTAACATACGTAGAGGTGCCAGTGGTGTGCAGAAGGTACTAGCTCTGGTGTAACAGCTTTTTACCGTTGGTATCTTCTTCATCGTTGCCCTCTTCCTCTCTCTATCTTCCTACTTATCCCAAAGTGCGGCTACTAGTGGTGCATTGGTAATGGTTGTGTAATGATTGACTCTGTAAAGAAAAATCAATCTTCAAGATACTAACAGAATCATTTCCAGCCTTTATCACAATGATTACAATGGTGCTTTGTTATTCTATTGCTGATGGTATCTGTTTTGAGGAATCCTCCTTACGTCTTCATGGAAGACTTTCACACGTCAGTGGAAAGATCTGAACTGGACACTATTGTACTCGCCGTCCTGTTATCTTGAACTTCGTCAAAAGCTAAATACGCATATAATAAATGATTACCCCTATGAATCATCATATCTAATGGCTCATAGGGGCTTTTTAGTTTATAACCATGGGGACTCTTACCCTATCGTAACACATCATTGGCATTGAAAGAAAAAGAACACATGATAAAGTTTGCACAGTTAAAATAAAATGACTACTTTTGCAACCGCTACGAAAAAGTAAGGGCGTTTTAGCTCAGCTGGTTTAGAGCATCTGCCTTTACAAGCAGAGGGTCGGCGGTTCGAATCCGTCAACGCCCACTACCTTGGGTAGTTTCCAGAGTACTAAAATGGGGCAGACTGTAAATCTGTTGCTTCTAGCTTCGGTGGTTCGAATCCATCACTACCCACAAAAGAGTTGTAATCATTTGATTACAACTCTTTTCTTTATATTTCTATTATACAAGAAAGACACAAACCCAAACTGTCCGGACACTCCGGACAAAGTGTTCGAAGCTGAACAACTGTCCGAAAGCTCCGGACAGAACTAGTAAGCAATCAAATAAATGAGGTTCAGTAGGAAAAGTTCCTGTCATTTATAATAAGTGATTATTATCTTATTTGGATGAAGCTAAACAAAAAGGACCCTCAACATTGAGAGTCCTTAGAGGTGCCTAGCGGAATCGAACCTGCTCTACATGGTTTTGCAGACCATTGCCTCAACCTCCCACTCAAGCACCATTTTTATAAACAAATCATTATTGCGATTTGCGAGTGCAAAGATAATCAATTAATTCGGTTCAGCCAAACAAATAAGAAACTTTTTCAATAAACATTTGGGAAGCTACTTTTATAAGAAAAACTCAAGATGTTTTTGTGAAACATAAGAAAAAGATATGACTTAAAGAGACTAATTGACAAAAATCTTCCTTGTTTCTATTTGAAACAGACAGGCTTCTTATACCCATTCTTCTTTTTGTTTCTCTTTCAACTTATCATGTAAAAGCTACAACCTGCACATCCATGACAAGGGTCTTTGCTGCACGGAAAGATTGCCACATACGATAAAAGTACGTAGCCTATAGCAGATATAAGTATAACTGCTATTACAATATATTGCCACATAAAACCCTCCTTCCTAAATCTTATACTGGTGATATCAGTAGTATCTTCTGTGAAAAGATCCTCTGCTACGTTTATCTCATCGTCATCAAACCACTTTGACAATTTCTCACGTGCCTGCTTCTTCATATTATCATCAACAGATGTCCACACCTTATTTAATGCATAAAGCAGAACACTCAAGATCATCTGCAAAGCCCTGCTATAGGAATAGCATCTGGCACAGCATCAAGTGGCGAGATTAGGTAACCCAACGCACCCACACAATAGCCTTGTTCTTTAAACGACACCTTGTCACTTTGCATCAAATAATACAAAAGTAATGCTACATATATCAACTTAGCACCAGCGCGTTTTGCGATGCGTTGTATTTTGTCTGAAAAATCCTGCTGAGTAAACTTATCTTTTGTATTTCTGAAAATCAGGTAATTCCATTCTACTATAAAATTATAAATAAAAAGTTATTTGAAAGCCATTACATGGTCCACATAATTCTTTACCTCAGGATAATCCTGATTAGCTTGACGAATCTTCTTCTTAACCACGATCTTCATGATTACTCTGTAAAGAAAGAAGAGTATCAACCCAACTCCTATCGCTGCCAACACATTCATTATTCCTTCGAAAGGAAGTGAATCGTCTGGGAAAAGCTGACATAATTAAAATAGGCAGACAGAGAAGAAAGCCTGCTATCGTATAACGAGAACGTTCTGTACCCTCACTATCTAAAGCTGCCTGATAGTCAAAGAGGTAATCCGCAAGATCATCTTCGCTAATATTAGCAGGTAACTGAGGGGAAACCAGCATCGTTTTTATGGTTTCTTATTTTATTTTTCAACTGTATGTTGAAATCGTCCAACACAGTTACATAATGCTCTTCTAAATCTTTCATAAATAAACAAGTCTTCTATATTAGTAGCCATCATATCTCAACTCTTCAATACATTCTTCCTCGGTATTCCAACTAGAACACGATAAGATGAGCGAGTATGAAAGAAAAATAAAACAGTGTTCCTATAAGCTGGGTTCTGTTTCTTCCTCATCTTTCGATAATAGGAAGATGCCTGTCATTTATCTATATTGCAAGTTACCTACAATTCAAAGCATTCTACCTCCGTTGTGCTTACGCTTGGGCGGGCTACCCTCAAACAACGGTTTACATGAACTTGCAGCTCCTGAACGGCACAGCCAGACGATCACCCGCCTGCTGGTAGTCTCTTACACCACCTTCTCATCCTTACCATACATTGCTATATGGCGGTTATTTTCTTCTGCCTACATCTACTGTCACCAATAGCTCCTATTTTTCGGAAGCAGGATGCCCTATGCTGCCCGGACTTTCCTCCGCACCCATTCAAGATGCCAGCGACAGAGCTGAACACTGCCTTATTTGAATGCAAAGATAATGGAAAACATGGAAAAGCAAAATATTTCAATGATTATCTAAACAGGGCGTATGAGAACTTTAAAAAGAAAACATATTATTACCAATACAAGAAGTGTAAAAGATATCCATTTTAGAAGAATATTAAAACTGTGTGATTTGCCTTTTTCATAAAAAGGAAATTAAACCTTCTAAAAATAAGAACCATCTAATTGCTAAATGAGCTATCACAATTAAAAGCAAGCAAACATATGGTTCCAATAAATAACATATTACTCATATCTTCACAGAATAGAAATATGTTTGATTATTTCATTTTATAAATTTAAGAAAGGAAAATAAAGAATACAAACAAAACAAATATTAAAATCGAACAAATGCTAAATCTTAATCGTTTCAGATTAATAGCCGTTAAGGATTAAAATTCAATTGTTAAAAATCGGATAAAGATATATGACAAAATATCGGTTTTGATGATTTTGCACTTATATTTGCAATAACAATCCTGTCAACAAGACATTTTATTAATGACGACTTGACACCTATAAATGTATTTAAATGTACAAATAATTAAGAATATAGGAAGAATTTATCAAAGTTTTTGGTTGGTGCAGCATGTGTTACTGCCCTAGCTTTTTCTACTGGCGCTTTCATCAAAGTTTATGCAGCTGAAGCACCAGCTGCAACTCCTGGTCAGCCTGTTGATCTCACTTTACGCAGCAGAAAGCACTTCCTGCTGTTGTTCACATCAAAGTATGTCCAGAATTCTAAGACACAGATGGTGGATGTACAAGATGACCCATTTGGTGGATTTTTGACCCATTTGGTTTCTTTTGGAAATCCCTAACGCAAGGTAATGGTTCACGTCGTCAACAGGTTCAGACGCCTAAAGAAGGAGGCTACAGGTAGCGGTGTTATCATTTCATCTGATGGTTATATCGTAACAAATAATCACGTTGTTGAGGGGTGCCGATGAATTAACAATCACACTGAATGACAATCGTGAGTTCTCTGCACGCATCGTTGGAACTGACAAACAGACAGACCTTGCTCTTTTGAAAGTCAATGCAACGAACCTCCCTACCCTTCCTATTGGCGACTCTGACAAGTTGAAGGTAGGAGAATGGGTAATTGCTGTGGGTAACCCATACAACCTCAACAATACTGTAACAGCTGGCATCGTAGGTGCAAAGTCACGTGGCTTGGGTGCTACACGCAATGGTATCGAGAGCTTTATCCAGACTGACGCAGCCATCAATCAGGGTAACTCTGGTGGTGCATTGGTAAATACACAGGGTGAGCTGGTTGGTATCAACGCTATGTCTCTATTCACAGACGGGTGCATACAGCGGTTATGGCTTTGCTATTCCAACTTCCATCATGAACAAAGTTGTTGATGATATTAAGAGTATGGTAGCGTACAACGTGTAATGCTCGGCATCCAAGGTGGTGATGTCCTGAATTACATCAACACACAGAAGGAAGAGGGTAAAAACGTTGACCTCGGTACAAACGCAGGTGTTTATGTAAGCGAAGTGTCTGAGGATGGCAATGGTGCAGCCTTAGGTCTGACAAAGGGTGATGTTATCACTAAGTTTGACGGACAAAAGGTAACACGCATGTCTGAACTTCAGCAAGCACTCAACAGCAAGCGTCCCTAGCGACAAGGCAACAGTGACCTACATCCGTAACAAGAAGGAAGTTTCAAAGACTATCACGCTGAAGAATGCCCAGGGTACGACAAAAGTAATTGAGCAGGCTGACATTGACATCCTTGGTGGACAGTTCCGTCCAGTACAAAATGAGCTTAAAAAGCAGTTAAATATCAGCTATGGCTTGGAAGTATTAAAGTTAACAATGGTGCTTTGAAGACTGCAGGAATCAGTCGCGGATTTATCATTCAGAATGTAAATGAAAAACATGGTGAAGAACATTGATGACTTACAAAACATCGTTAAGAAGGCATCAACCAGCAAAGATCCTGTACTCTACGTTCAAGGTATATACCCAACTGGCAAGAAGGCTTATTTCGCTATTCCACTTTGCATGACTAATATCAAATAGCTTTCAGCTGAATAGCTACCATTAAATGACTCCCCATTTTGTTTAATAAAAGCAAGAATGGGGGAGTTTATTTCTGCATATAGCCATGACAGCTTATTCTCCGAACAGGTCACAAAACGCCTTTAAAATCATACTTCAGTCTCATCAAATCACACAAAAATAATCTCTATTAAATAAATTTGGAAAAACATAACAAACGGAACCAAATAAAGTTACTGGTAATCAACGAGTAACAAACGAAAAATTACCGACTAGAAAAATAACATAGCCCAAGTTTAACCGGTAAAAATATTTTTCATAAATTTTCAGGATAGTTTTTTGTAGTATCAATTTTATAAATAATTGATAATCAAGCATAGGGTATTGTAACGAGGAGTAAAATCTGATTTGTAGGACACCGTCATATCAAAATTATTTTGTTACTTTTGCACTCATGCACGCAAATGTACAGACACGATTCAACCCTGCAACAGGCGACATGGCTCCTTATTATCGCATTAAGGAGTCATATCGTGACGTGCAGGGTCATGTACATTCGCTAATTCTGTTGAACATCGGGTTCGAACCTTCACTTACAGCCGTACAGGTTCGAAAAATTGCATACGCACTTACCGAACGCTTCAAAAACAGAAGTACACCCTCGCTTTTCAAGGAACATCTTGACGGACTTACTCCTATTGAACAGGTAAAGGCTGATGAATGGTGGAGCCGTATGGAGAACGAAGGTGGAATTGATAGGTTTAACAAGGAAGAGCAGAAGTCGCTGAGAAAATATGAGAACTACGTTGACCTTTGAGACGGCAAAATATACTAACGCAAGGAATGTCGGTGCTGAGTGGCTCTGCAAGCAGACGATAGACAAACTGCAATTAGAGGGTTTCCTGCGCAAAAACGGCTGGACGGAGAATACAATACACACAGCTTTGTCAGCATTGATTGTTCGCACAGTATATGCTGTTTCTGAACGTTCGTCTTATTATTATTTGCGTGATAACTCGGCTGCTGGTGAACTTTATAGTGGAGTTCCTGGCTGGACACCAGGAATCAATTCTCTGTATAAAGTCACTGACAAATTATATGAACTAAAGGAACAGTTAGAGCGTCATCTGTGCAACGTTACTGACGATCTCTTTAATATAGACAACAAGTTGATGCTCTTCGACTTAACCAACTTCTATTTCGAGGGCAGCAAGCGTAATAGCAACAAAGTACCAAGTTCACTGATCAAAAGAAAAACGCTCTGACTGTAAGCTACTTGTACTTGCACTATGTATCAATAAAGAAGGTTTTTATACGTTATTCTTCTATCTTGGAGGGTAATACAGCAGACCCTAAGTCTCTGCCCAATATGATTGATATGTTAGCAAAGAGGAATCCATCACGGACAAAAAGATACGCTCGTTGTCATGGATGCAGGTGTTTCCACGGAAGAGAACTTGGAGCTGATCAAAAGAAAAGGTTACAATTATCTCTGCGTATCCCGTACAAAGATGAAGGACTATACGCTCAGTGATGATAACAAGAGTGTTACGGTAATGGATGCCCGTCGGCAGAAAATAACGCTGAAAGAGGTTAAGACAGAAGATGACAAGGATTATTATCTCGAAATAACATCTCCTTCGAAAGCTATGACAGAGTCGTCTATGAACAGGGTCTGAGAGAGCGTTTTGAGATGGAACTGAAGAGAATAAACGATGGAATCTCCAAGAAAGGTGGAACGAAAAACCCTATGAAAAGGTTGTTGAACGTACAGGACGTGCCATACAGAAGTACCCATCTATAGCGAAGTTCTATCAGATAAGCTACATAAAAGAAGAGAAGAAACCCAAGCAGATGCTGCGCGACTGGGAGATAAAAAGACCTCTCTGCAATGGAGTCCGGTCACGGAGTTCACTTCTCCGCAGCAATGTCAGGACACTTTCTGAGCGTGTGACATGGGAATACTACAATCTCATTCGTGAGATAGAATGTACAAACAGGCAACTAAAGAATGACCTCAACCTCCGTCCTATCTATCATCAGAAAGATGAGCGAAGCGACGCACACCTCTTCTTCGGTTTATTAGCCTATTGGGTGGTAAACACCATCCGCCGTCAATTAAAACGAGAAGGAGAATCCTGTTACTGGACCGAGATTGTACGACGTATGAGCACCCAGAAGCTCGTCACAACAAAAAGGGAAGAATCCATTAGGTGAGAAACCATCGAGATGCGCCAATGTAGTAGTCCTTCGAAGCAAGCAAAAACAGATATACGATAAGTTGAACTTAAAACACTCACCATTCAAAAAGAATAAAAATTTGTAGGACACAGAGTCCCATAAGAAAAAAACGAGGAAAGTACGATGACTGCAAGAAATAGGCGAAAGTAGGAGTTAAACTTGGGTTAAGTTTTATAGTACAAAGTTAAAAATATTCGGCTCTATAACGAATCGTGTGGGTAATTAAGTTTAAGCTCCCCTGTTATGAAATAGACCATATACTTAAAGTTTTTCTGTATTTACGAATCCCTTGCCTCCTTTTTAAGAAGTTGCTTTCCTGATAGGCTCAAAGCCTGTGTAAATATCTCGGTACTATTCATAAGACAGGTAATATTCTTATCTGAGTTTTCTATAATTACCCACACGATTCGTTATAGATCCATACTTGTTTATCAGCAGGTAGCCTAAAAATATAAAAACTATCACTTGAAATTCCAGAAGACCCTTCTTTTTATTGTAGAAAATCATAGATGATGGAATGAATGGAGAAATAGCGTATTCTGAGACGGACTCGTTCTTGATAGTAAGGAGTTTGGAACTGTTTTTCACAGTGACGGCACATCTTATTTTTCTCCATAGTGTATGAGCCACAATAGCCCTTTGTTATCATGTCATATCATCGTGCGGATACTCAGCACCAATGGTGCGGACGGTGAACACCAACAGTGCGGACGGTTATGACACGTAAAATCACTAAAGATAAGAAAACTTGTTGATTACGAAGAAGCCTCAAGGAGAACAGAGGTTTACGTCATAAAAAATCTACAGTAGTATCATTCGAAATTTCGGATGAATAAAAAGGAGTGTATCAAATGACACACTCCCCTTTTTATATTAGTTTCTAAATACTAAGCCTTCGCCGAAGCTGTCGATGATGACAGGCTTGTCACATTTGACAGTTCCTGAAAGTCATGACTTACTAAGGTCATTCAATACGTAACGTTGGATAGCTCGTTTGACAGGGCGTGCGCCAAACTCTGGGTCATAACCCACGTCAGCAAGATAATTGATAGCTGGGTCTGTCCATTGAAGGTCAACACCTTGTGCCTTTAACATATCCTTAACTCTCTCCAGCTGTAGACGAACAACTCTCACCAATCTGCTCTTTTGTCAAAGGCAAGAACATGATAGTCTCATCGATACGGTTGAGGAACTCTGGACGAATAGTCTTCTTCAGCATATCCATTACCGCAACTTTTGCCTAGTCGATTACTTCTTCACGATTAGTATCGTTAAGATGTTCAAACTGTTGCTGGATGTATTGTGAACCAAGATTAGATGTCATGATGATAATCGTATTCTTGAAGTTCACTGTTCGTCCCTTATTATCTGTCAGATGACCATCGTCCAACACCTGCAGAAGGATGTTGAATACGTCTGGATGTGCCTTCTCAATCTCATCAAAAGAGTACGACAGAGTAAGGCTTGCGGCGTACAGCCTCAAGTCAACTGACCACCCTCATCATAGCCTACATATCCAGGAGGTGCGCCGATGAGTCGAGTTACACTGAACTTCTCTGATACTCACTCATATCAATTCGCGTCATCATAGACTCGTCATTGAAGAGATAATCAGCCAATGCCTTTGCCAACTCGGTCTTGCAGTACCCGTTGTACCTAAGAAGATGAAGGACGCAATAGGCTTCTTTGGGTCTTGCAATCCTGCACGTGAGCGACGAACAGCATCTGCCACGGCAGTGATAGCCTCGTCTTGTCCGATGACACGCTTGTGCAGTTCATCCTCTAAGTGGAGCAGTTTATCCTTCTCACTCTGTAACATCTCGTGTGACAGGAATACCTGTCCAACGGCTCACAACCTCAACGATATCATCTCGCTGTAACCTCCTCGCGCACCATTGCTTTTGCCCATCTTGTGTCGCTTGCAACTGCTGTTGGATGTTCTTGATATCGTCTTCTAATTGGGCTTTAGTCGTGAGTATCTAATCTCGGCAACACGCCTCGTAATTACCCTCACGCTCGGCACGGTCAGCCTCATGCTTGAGCTGTTCAATCTCTTGTTTATCCTGCGAATCTTATTCACGCAGTCCACGTTCGCCTTCCCACTTAGCGCGGAAAACCATGTTCCTGCTCTTTTGAGTTCAGCAATCTCTTTGTCGAGTTGTGTAATCTTTTTTCTGTGTCGTTCTCGCTTGATAGCCTCACGCTCAATCTCAAGCTGCTTCAATCTACGACTGATTTTCATCCAACTCCTCTGGTACAGAGTCACGTTCCATACGCAGTTTTGCAGCAGCCTCATCCATCAAGTCGATAGCTTTATCTGGCAAGAAACGGTCTGAGATATAACGCTCAGAAAGCTTAACAGCTGCGATACAAGCATCATCTTGGATACGTACCTTGTGATGATTCTCATAACGTTCCTTCAATCCACGAAGGATAGAGATAGCGTCCAATTCGTCTGGTTCATCTACCATAACTGTTTGGAAACGACGCTCAAGAGCCTTATCTTTCTCAAAATATTTCTGGTATTCATTCAATGTCGTTGCACCAATAGCTCTCAACTCGCCACGTCCAAAGCTGGTTTCAAAAATGTTTGCAGCATCCATGGCACCTTCGCCACCACCTGCGCCAACCAATGTGTGAATCTCATCAATGAAGAGAATGATGTTACCATCAGCCTGCATCACTTCCCTTAACAACACTCTTAAGACGCTCCTCGAACTCACCTTTATATTTAGCACCAGCCAACATCGCACCCATATCCAATGAATAGAGTTGCTTGTCCTTTAAGTTTTTCTGGTACATCACCACGAATGATTCTCTCTGCTAAACCCTCAACAATAGCCGTCTTACCAGTACCTGGCTCACCAATGAGAATAGGGTTATTCTTTGTTCGACGAGAAAGAATCTGCAATACTCTTCGAATCTCCTCATCGCGACCAATCACAGGGTCGAGTTTTCCTGCACGAGCATCTTCTATAAGGTTACGCGCATATTTCTGTAATGACTGATAGTTCTCATCACCACTTTGTGACTGCACCTTCTGACCTTGTCTAAGTTCATTGATAGCTAGCTGTCATCTCTTTCTCTGTACAGCCTGCATCTTTCAAGATACGGCTTGCGGTTGAGTTCACCGCAAGTAGGGACGAGCAGCATCGGTTCGATACTAACGAATTCGTCACCCATCTTCTGGGAGATATCCAATGTATGCTGCATCACCTGATTGGTTTCAGAAGAGAGAGTGGGCTCACCACCAGATACTTTTGGTAAGTGACTCATCTCATTCTGGATGGCACTCTCCACAGCTAGTGTATTGACGCCAATTTTTCTGGAAGACGTAATTTATTACATCCTTTCCTTTATCCATTACACCAGCTAATATATGTACTGGCTCAATGGTCTGTTGTCCATTTCGCTGTGCAATGTTTATCGCACTCTGAACAGCTTCTTGTGCTTTGATTGTAAATTTCTCAAATGTCATATTCAAATCTCCTTCCTATAGTTCCTTTACCTTTATAATAGGGTTTTCCGGAACTTGTTCTTATTTTTGTTTCTGTTGCCTATATCTCAAATCTTGTGCCTATATTATGTAGGTGACAAAGTGGCATTTGTTGTGGACAGAATGGCAGTCTTTGGTTTCATGGAAAGGTAGGGTGGGAACGTAGGAAAATAATTTTTACGCTCAGCTCTTTTGCTGTTTTAGGTAGATAAACTCGCAGATATAGATGCTAATGCCCCAAAGAATGTAGAAAAATTCTTTCATAAGGCATAGTCGATTGTAGCATCCAAAGATAAATGTAGTAGAGTAAGGCTAAGGAGGAAGTAGCTAAAAGATGTATTTTCGTTTCTTGTTTCCTCCGAATATTGAGAATGAAATTATAAAACTAATAACATAGAGAGCAAGGTGCTATAAAAAGTATAGTACCTGTTCCACATCGTGACCATTCCTGAAGGTGTTCTGTACAAAACTTACTCCAAGAATATAGATTACAGTGAAAAACAGATATTGATACAGTCTTATTCATTTGTCTGATTGAACTTTTATTATTCAACTTTTCTTTCATATAGTTATGAAGACTTTGTGTAAACTCATAGTTCTTCAGTCCCCACTTTGGAGCGATGAGAGGTCGGGAGGACTCTGGCTGACAAAGCGTTCGAGTACTAGGTCGGGGCGGAGAAGGCTAATGTAATCTGCTGTGAGCTTGATATACTCTTCAACCGTATAAAGGTGAAATGGCTTTTCAGCGTACATCTTTGCCAAACGTGTTCCACGGATAATCTGTAACTGATGAATCTTCAATGTTGTCAAGGGAAGAGAAGAGATGATAGGTGCTTGTCTTAAACTCTCTTTGCATCCTCACCAGGTAGTCCGAGGATGATATGTGCACCGACACGAATACCACGTCGGGCAGTCTCTTCAATGAGCTTTGCGAGCACAGGCAAAAGTCATGCCCACGATTAACCAGTCGTAATGTCTCATCATTGCAGGTTTCCACACCATACTCAACGATGAGGAATGTGCGGCGATTCAGCTCCTCAAAGTAATCTAAGAGGTCGTCATTAATGCAGTCAGGACGTGTACCGATAACTAGTCCAAACTCACATCCTCCACGGCAAGTGCTTCCTCATAGAGTTTCTTTTTAGTGGTCGTTAGTGCTGTATGTTTGTATAGGCTTGAAAAATAAGCAAGATATTTCATCTCAGGGTATTTCCCAGAGAAGAATCTTTTGCCGTCTTCAAGCTGTTGAGTAACGCTTTTCCCATTATCACAATAGGCAGGGATTAAAGGTTTGATTATTGCAGTGATGCAACCACTACGCCCTATTCTTCCGTCTCGGTTAGGACAGGTAAAGCCTGCGTTAACCGGATATCTTCAGATTTTGTAAGGGAACTGAGAGCGTAGCCAGTTCCCGAAGTCGCAATAATATTGTTCCATTCCTTTTGCAAATTTACAGAATATTTTATATTTTTGTGCAGTTAAAACTTGAATTTATGAAACGTATATTATTTCTTTTGTGTATCAATGCTAACCGCATTTCCATTTGATGGCAGGAGAACCTATTTCTTTGAAAGACACACGAATGGCACTTTTTGCTGCTAAGCGTATCTCGGGGGTTAATCCTTTGAAGGAACTTCTGAGTTTGCTCAAATATCATCTGATGCCCGTCAGGTGGTAAAGTATTCTTTTAAGACGGGCACTCCACTGGGGTTATCTTTGACCTGCTGATGCTGAGGGTGAGCAATTAAAAGTCATTCGATGATTATCAGATTTCAAATGATGGCAACCTGACTCACTTTTTGCAAACGAATACGAATCAGTATTTATAGACGTTCATTCATGCTAATTTCTCATCTTTATGATGTTAAAACGAAGCAATTAAAGAAACTCTCAAAAGCTGGTGCTGAGCAGATTCCTACTTCTCACCTGATACTGAGATATTGCTTATGTCAATCAGAATAACATCTATATTACAGATGGTGAGAACGTAAAATCAAGTTACTACGGATGGTGAATTCAATAAAATTATCAATGGTTTACCAGATTGGGTGAATGAAGAAGAGTTTGGTTTTAATAATGCTAGCTTGGAGTGCAGATGATGTGAAGACATTAAGCTGGATTACAGTAGATGAAAGTCAGGTAAAGACTTATACACTACAGTTCTACGAAGTGTTCTGCACCCAACATTTGAGCAGTTCGCTATCTATCCAGGTGATTATAATTACAAGTATCCAAAGGCTGGTGAGGCTAACCTCCAAAAGTGAGTGCGTGGTGCCTTATAATCTGAGTGATGGTAAAGTCACGCAAGTATGATTTACCATTGGCTGCGGATGGTTATATTCCACGTATCAAGCAGACCTCGATGCAAATAGAATTATCCTTTACACAATGGAATCGCCATCAGGACGAGTTGAATCTTTTATGCGGCTAACCCTCTACAGGTGCTTGTAAATTGCTGATTAAAGAGAGTGTTCCAAAGTATGTAAGGAGGAAGCAATGGAGGGTATTCGAATTATGAAAGATCAGATTCTTGTTCCTTCAGACCGTGATAGTTGTATGCACCTTTATTTATATAATAAGGATGGTAAGCTTTTACGTCAGATTGATAAGGAACCATGATGCTAACAGAAATCTACGGTTGCGATGAGAAGACGGGAAATACCATTCCAAGCAGCTGCACCCGTAAGCCAAATGCAGCGTGAGATATATGTTGCAAGATAAGTCAGGTAAGTTGACTTGCCTTTCTGCTCGTGCGATGGAATGTTTGCTTCATTCTCTGACTGATTAGTAAGTATTTCCTCAATACATGGAGGATAGCAACCACTCCATACGTATTTGCTATCTATCGATAACTAAAGGTAAAGAGATACGTGAGGTGCTTAATACATGAACTGCAAGCAAAGTTGGCAAAGTATGGCAACACTGGAGTTGAATTCTTACATTTACAACTTCTGAGGGTGTGAAACTTAATGGTTGGACAGGAAGCCAGCGGACTTTGATGCTTCAAAGAAGTATCCTGTTATTATGCATCAGTATAGTGGTCCAGGCAGTCAGCAGGTTGTAGATAACTGGAGTGTTGGTTCTATGGGTAGTGGTGCGATGTATGACTATTGACTTGACACAGAAGGGTTATATTGTTGTTACCATAGATGGACGTGGAACTGGTGCCCGTGGTGCGGCATATCTGAGAAGTGCACTTATCTGAGACTTGCGACTTAGAATCAAGATCAGGTTGAAGCTGCTTTGGTTGTGGGTAAGCAGTTATGTTGATGCTTCCATGCTAGGTATCTGGGGATGGAGTTTGCGGTTTCAACACATTGGATGAGTATGAGTGAGGGACGTAATGCTTTTTAAAGCAGGTGTGGCAATTGCTCCACCAACAAATTGGCGCTATTATGATTCTGTTTATACAGAGCGATATATGCGTACACCACAAGAGAATGCCGAAGGGTACATCAATCCTATAAAAGCGTGCAGAGAATCTTTATAGTAAACTTTAATCTGCCAATGGTCTGACTGATGACAATATCATCCGCAGAATGCTTTGAGTACCTCAGCATTAATACAGGCTGATGAAGACTTTTATGAGAATCTTTATACCAATCGTAACCATGGCATCTATGGTGGTACACACGTAATCATTTGTTGCGCCAAGTAGCTGAATGGTTTATCGAAAATCTTTTAATGAGCTTCAGTAATGAGGTTATATTGTTCAGCTATCGATACATCTCTGAGTTACTATCTTTTTATAACGAGAAAGCGTTTGTTAAGAAGATGATGGGAATTCTATTTAATCGATACGTCTAACTGTCTTAATAGTTTTATAGAAAAACCTCGGATACTGATTATGCAATTCAGTGTCCGAGTATGTATGATTCTTTTAAACTGCTATATTATCCAAAAAGACGCTTAAAGAAACTTTTCTTCTTCAGGCTTTTTCTTTCTTTTGTTTCAGTACACGAGTGTGTCGTTTGCATACTTTTACTAGCCTCCTTCTTGTCTGGTGTTGAGTCATCTTCGAATGTCAATACCTACAATACCACATACCAGCAGTCCCCCATTGAGCAGCAAGTGCCATTGAAGCATCTCTTACGAGCTGTATCCTTATCAATTTTCATGCTCATTGCAGATTAAATCACAAGCGTATCTATTGTAAAGGAATCCAATCTTTGTACTTCTTCCCACAAGTATGTAGAACTTTCGTTCATTGATACAAGATATTGCTGAAGTCAATATTCTCATCTCCTTCTGCAACGATGATATGCTCTCGCATACTCTTCACGGAGGTTAGCCTCTCTTTTACTTTCATTCTTACTGATAGTTTATACACATCATCATTCTTTTAATGTCTCATTAAATCGGTCCAAAGATAGGATCCAATACGTCTATAAAAGCCTCTAATCAAATATCTTCGACAGGAAGAAGTTTGAATCCAGCTATATAGCTTCCATTTTCGACACAATCTGTGGTATCCATATCCTTCCGACCTTTTCGGATAAAAAGCCAATAACTGCACCTACAATGTTTTCTGCAATGTTCAACTTTAAGATTGCCGTCACCACGGCAGAAGTGAAAGTAGTCGCCGTCAATTCTGTCTATGGATGTAAGACAAAATGATATGGTGAGATTCTGCTAAGACAGGGTCGCCAACCTTATAGTTGAGTTTCATCGAGCAACGCTTTATCGCGGCTCGCTCCGGGAGAAAGCGCGTGCTGGAGTATCCACGAAGGCGTACGTTACAGTATGACCTCTCATTCTAATATCTTGACAACTTCTGCAAGAACTCTGCACTTTGCAAACTGAATTTCAGAAGTAGTAAGTGTAGTCTTTGACATAAGTCTTATCTTTTCGTTACAGTTTCTGTAACATCTCGCTAAGCCTCCTGGATCAGGTAAGCAATGTAACGTAAATATTCTTCCTGCCTCTAACAATCTTTTGTTATGGTGTCGCAAACGCTAATATAGATGTCTGAACTTCTATTTCATACTTGAACAAGAAGGCAAGAGAGATGCAAAAGCAGCAATCGGATTTGGCTTTTCAACAGAGTTTTGTAGTTGCACGGTCAATACGTGTGATAGCTCCTAAGCGTGCTTTAATATTACGATAGCATGGCGTCTACTGCTCCATGGACTGTACCATAAACCAGGTCTCACCATCTATAATTTCACGATAGGATTATCATCATTCATGAGGTCGCAACCTCGAAATATAACGTAACCACATGCTAACTTGTGTAGATTTTCCTGTGCCACTTTTAGCAATGAATGCATAACCCATAACCATTGTTTCGAACATAGAGCAGTGATTAGCATGCAATGTCTCTTTATGTGCACCTGCAAAAGCGAAAAATAAGCATCAGTGCGTTATTTCAAGCCAAAGGTACGCATGTTTCTGTTGCTGCTGAGCGTACATCGACATTCAGAGAAGTCCTTGCTGTCCTGTAACATACAACAATCAGCACCATCGATGTCTTTGATTATATACTGATAACTGCCACTCACCAACACGTAGTCAACAATAGTATCACCATTTCCTGTATCAAAAGCACGAACACGTTGTCTTCTTTCCTTAGGAATTGGCTCGCAATGTATCATCAACTGTTAATCTAAAAACAGATTCTTTTGACGCATCTTTGATTTCTGAATGGTTCAACGAGCTTTAATAAGTGCATTCTGTTGGACACTTGTCTCATCGGAATATAATCTGTATGGCAGTCAGCAATCCTGAAGTCATGTATTCCCATCTTTACTTTACGCTATGCTTTACTTTACTTAAGATTGGTCGGCTTCACTTGTGTCTCTTCATTTGAAATAAAATTGTCAGGTGTTACAGTCTTATAGTTGAATCCTGCATCAGAGATAAACTTTACCTCATATTTCTTCTTACCTCTTCTGTATCTATTTTTCAGCGTCGTGAACCGTGCTACTGCCTTAGATTCATTCTCAGCATACAATGTAACGCATGTTGGAAAGCTTTTCAAGACCATCGGTTTGAAGATACGCGTAATTGATATGAGTAGTCCTCACGATTCGGTAAGGAATTTTTGTGCGGTCGTTTGCAAGGTATGCATCTACTTTTTGAATGTTGGTCATATAAACCGTTGAATCATTAAAAGATGCAGCAAACCGAACATATATACCCTTTGCAGGTGCTTGCATCCTTTTGCGTTACTACTATTTACCCATCCAAGCTAGAAGTACCGTCATATGATTAATACCTGACGTAATTTCATCTTGAATTAATATCTCATCATTTTATAGTTATTGTCCCAACAAGCTCTCTCAGAACCTACTATTGGCTCTGCTGGCGGTAGGCGCCTATTGCCTTTTCCTTAATCTGTCTCCACCTGTTCACGCGTGAGATTGTATTTACATTTCCAATCTCTTCCAAGGTCATTTCACGTTGGTCATCTCACAGCATGCTCTACAACTACCTTCTCTCTCTCTTCGAGAATCTGTAAGTTGCTCTACCTATTTCCTCGCGTAGGCTCTCTTCAACCAACTCTTTGTCAGTAGATGGTGGTTATCATTAGGAATGACATCTGTTATCAAGTTTACCGTGTTCATCGCTGCGTAGAATGGTGCATCTCACCGAACATGACGTGAGTTAACTTTCATTGCATCAATGATCTGTCTTCTTGTGGAATATCCGAAATGTTCAGTGCAATCTCATCACGCGCTGGGCGACGCTCGTACTCTTTGTTCGAACTGTGTCAAAATCTTATTAATTTTGTTGACAGAACTAACTTGATTTAGTGGTGGTAGTCTAATGATACGATTCTTTGTTCGGCTATAGCTTGCAGGATGCTTTGTCTTATCCACCATACAGCGAAGGAGATAAACTTGAAGCCACGCGTTTCATCAAACTTTTCTGCAGCCTTTTATGAGTCCTACATTGCCCTCGTTTATTAGGTCGGGTAGGGAGATGCTCTGGTTTTGATATTGCTGCAACAGAGACAACGAAACGTAGGTTGGCTTGCAGTTGTTGCGTACTGACGCCTTTCGATCACCGTCTCTGATTTTCTGAGCGAGTTCGACTCTCTTCCTCAATACTAACTCATTTCCTTCGTGACCTATTTCCGCAGATACTTGTCAAGAGAAGCACCTCTCGATTTGTAATCGATTTTGTGATTTTCAATCATGTCTCATGTGCTTAGCATTAATACGAAAGTGATGGCAAATTCTACGCAAAATCAATGAGTTAAACAAATCAAAAAGAGTAAAAACTCACCCAAGAATCTTGAATGTATCTCATCCCAAGTTTTAACCCCCACTTTTCGCCTATCATTTCTTGCAGTCATCGTACTTTCCTCGTTTTTTTCTTATGGACTCTGTGTCCCACAAATTTTTATTCTTTTTTTGAATGGTGAGTGTTTTAAGTTCAACTTATCGTATATCTGTTTTGCTTGCTTCGAAGGACTACTACATTGGCGCATCTCGATGGTTCTCACCCTAATGGATTCTTCCCTTTTGTTGTGACGAGCTTCTGGGTGCTCATACGTCGTACAATCTCGGTCCAGTAACAGGATTCTCCTTCTCGTTTTAATTCGACAGCGGATGGTGTTTACCACCCAATAGGCTAATAAACCGAAGAAGAGGTGTGTGTCGCTTCGCTCATCTTTCTGATGATAGATAGGACGGAGGTTGAGGTCATTCTTTAGTTGCCTGTTTGTACATTCTATCTCACGAATGAGATTGTAGTATTCCCATGTCACACGCTCAGAAAGTGTCCTGACATTGCTGTGGAGGGAAGGACTCCGTGACCGGACTCCATTGCAGAGAGGTCTTTTATCTCCCAGTCCACGCGCAGCATCTGCTTTGCGTTTCTTCTCATCTTTTATGTAGCTTATCTGATAGAACTTCGCCATAGATGGGTACTCTGTATGGCACGTCCTGTACGTTCAACAACCTTTTCATAGGTTTTCGTTCCACCTTTCTTGAGATTCCATCGTTTATTCTCTTCAGTTCCATCTCAAAACGCTCTCTCCAGACCCTGTTCATAGACGACTCTGTCATAGCTTTCGAAGGAGATGTTATTTCGAGATAATAATCCTTGTCATCTTCTGTCTTAACCTCTTTCAGCGTTATTTTTTCGCCGACGGGCATCCATTACTGTAACACTCTTGTTATCATCACTGAGCGTATAGTCCTTCATCTTGTACGGGATACGCAGAGATAATTGTAACCTTTTCTTTGATCAGCTCCAAGTTCTCTTCCGTGGAAACACCTGCATCCATGACAACGAGCGTATCTTTTGTCCGTGATGGATTCCTCTTGCTAACGTATCAACTAGATTGGGCAGAGACTTAGGGTCTGGCTGTATTACCCTCCAAGATAGAAGAATAACGTATAAAAACCTTCTTTATTGATACATAGTAAGTACAAGTAGCTTACAGTCAGAGCGTTTTTTTCTTTGATCTACCGAACTTTACCTTTTGTTGCTGTTACGCTTGCTGCCCTCGAAATAGAAGTTGGTTAAGTCGAAGAGCATCAACTTGTTGTCTATATTAAAGAGATCGTCAGTAACGTTGCACAGATGACGCTCTAACTGTTCCTTTAGTTCATATAATTTGTCAGTGACTTTATACAGAGAATTGATTCCTGGTGTCCAGCCAGGAACTCACCATAAAGTTCACCAGCAGCCGAGTTATCACGCAAATAATAATAAGACGAACGTTCAGAAACAGCATATACTGTGCGAACAATCAATGCTGACAAAGCTGTGTGTATTGTATTCTCCGTCCAGCCGTTTTTGCGCAGGAAACCCTCTAATTGCAGTTTGTCTATCGTCTGCTTGCAGAGCCACTCAGCACCGACATTCCTTGCGTTAGTATATTTTGCCGTCTCAAGGTCAACGTAGTTCTCATATTTTCTCAGCGACTTCTGCTCTTCCTTGTTAAACCCTATCAATTCCACCTCGTTCTCCATACGGCTCCACCATTCATCAGCCTTTGCCTGTTCAATAGGAGTAAGTCCGTCAAGATGTTCCTTGAAAAGCGAGGGTGTACTTCGTTTTTGAAGCGTTCGGTAAGTGCGTATGCAATTTTTTCGAACCCTGTACGGCTGTAAGTGAAGGTCTCGAACCCGATGTTCAACAGAATTAGCGAATGTACATGACCCCTGCATCGTCACGATATGACTCCTTAATGCGATAATAAGGAGCCATGTCGCCTGTTGCAGGGTTGAATCGTGTCTGTACATTTGCGTGCATGAGTGCAAAGTAACAAAAATAATTTTTGATATGACGGTGTCCTACAAATCAGATTTTACCCTCGTTACAATACCCTATGCTTGATTATCAGTCTATTTATGAAAAATTGATACTACACAAAACATCCTGAAAAATTTATGATATTTACTTACCGGTTAAACTTAGTTAAATACATTAAGCCGCTATGTGGCAGCATCAAAAGCATGCACGCTCTTCATTTATTGTAGCTATGTTGTTGTTCAGTAGTCGCAGCGTATTTCCGTGGGACTCACACTCGATGGTCCTTCTGGTCCGGATATATATGAATATCGAAGTTGGAACGAGACACTATTTTCAAAGGAGACAATCCGTTTTCATTTTTCCACTTGCTGCATCGCATCGTTGCATAGATAGAAGTATGCATATAACTCACAAAAAGGCAGGAAATGCAGAGGAGAGTACGAATAGATTCATCTTGTTGAGCAATGGTTTGGAAAAAGATGGGCAATTGCTTATTATCCATAACGACAGTGTTGTTTACGGACCAATGGACAGAGCCTTTTTATCGCGAGAAAGAATGCTTACCTATTTTTCTGTTTCCAAAATCGTTGACGGGGCTCTTTGTGGTATTGCTGTAGACGAAGGTTATATCAAGAGCGTAGATGACTCCTGTAACTGATTATATTCCAGAATTGGCACAATACAATGCGACATTCAAAAGGGAGTTACGGATTGTCCACCTGCTGAATATGCAGGCTGGTTTCGATTTTTACGAGGACTATGAATTGACTCTAAAAGGTTTGTTTAAAAATATTCAAGATAACTCAACTGCAATATGGGCACGACTTCACCCGACTTTTCCGACACATAAAGTTTCAAAAGTCAGCCTGGCGAGAAAGTATCGGATATAACAGTCTGACAACAGCTCTACTCTCTTGATTATTGAACGAGCTACGGGTAAAACCTATGCAGACTATATAGAGTGAGAAGGTATGGAAACCATTAGGTATGGAGCGCGATGCATGGGTTACAATAGACAGCTCGTAAGCATCATCATGCGCAAGGCTTTGAGGTATTGCTACAAACTGTATATGACCTTGCAGAATAGGAAGATTATATTTGAATGGTACGTGGAATGGGAAGCAGATTGTCAGCAAGGAGTGGATAGACAAAGAGCTTTAGAAAAAGATCAACGAGAACAAAGGTTATCATTATTGCTGGTACCATCAGTATCGCGATAACGATGCCGATAACTCTTTCTTTTCTATCGTTTGGTGTCGGACACCAATTCATCTATATTAACTCAGAAGAAGAATGTGATTATTGCCTGAATAGGAAACAACTACAATTGATGGGATGGAAATGTCATTTTTCGACTCCTTGTGCGGACAAATAGATCTAAACAAAATAAAGTAGTTAAAATCTGAATATATTTTTGTAGGTAATGATGCCTAATACCACACACATATCCCGAAAAATTTATGAAAAATAATTTTGCCAGTTAAACTTGGGATAAGATCCTTTACTGTCAAAACGAGTCCGCAGAATACGCTCTTCTCACATTCATTCCAATATCTCTGATTCTCTACAATAAAAGAAATCCTAAACATGAAAGCTCCTGTCACGAGTCACATAAAAGAACAGCGTATAACCTTCTGAGTTATAGTACGTTTACGTGAAGTGCTAAAAGTGACAGCAACAAAATATAATACTATAGTTATATCGTTACATTTTTAAAAGAGCTAACAACTTTTTATTACCCAAAGAACAACATATAAACAGAATTATTTAGATTGCAACTCCAACCTCATGTTAGAAAGATTAGTATTTCTTCTCACGTAAAAGTGATTCTATCATAAATCACCATAGTGATAGCACTAAGAGCCTTCTACTCATAGTAAAAAGAAGCTGCACAGTAGAGAACGGAATATGACAAAGCGTTGCTTTTACACCTAACTATAAGGTCCAAGATTTGCATTATTACATACTTCTTGCTATGTTTTAAAACATAGTCTATAAACAAACATCTAAAACAAATCCTGCATGCACTACTGCCTTGACTTTGCAGCACTCACAGAGATCACTCTCTCTGCTACTGCCAGAGCATCTATTAAGACCACGACAATTTTGACTTGAATGATACTTTTCTTGCCTTTGGACCCGTACAAATGTAAACTGTTCCAGACTGAAGATTCAGCGTATTTTCTTTTGTGGAAGAAAGTCGTTCCTCCTATAGTAGAGAACAATGGGCAAAAGTGCAAACACTGATTTAGTAAATCGCATATTGGTATAAAGTAAGATTGCTGTAAAGAACTTAGTAAATTATAAGTGAGAAGCGAAAGGTAAAGACTCTCACCTCTTTTAGATATACATTTATAAACCATGAGAAATAGGCGTAGAGCACCACGTAAAACATGTAGGAGTACCGCACATATTTCTAAGAAATTACTTCATTTCTTCCACTGCTGCTTGTGCTGCAGCGAGTCTTGCGATAGGCACACTTGGAATGGAGAACAGCTTAACGAAGTCAGACCTGCACGATGGCAGCAGTGAACTTAATAGAACTTGGTCTCGCCACCTGTGCTCACTACACAGATACCACACTTGAGGTTCTTTATGAGTATTATGTCCTTTCTCAACACCCATCTTTATAAGCCGATCAACACCCTTCTGATCGAGAACCTCAATGGATCTACATCCAGAATCTTCTTTTTCCAAGTCGCAGCTTGGCAAGAAGCTTTGCGTATGTCGTCACGGCTATAAACGAAGGTCATCTGAGCTCAGAGTCATCAGGCCTCGAAGCTAAGTACCTTCAGCCTTCAGTGCAATGACATGCGGGCTGTCAAAGCAGCACGAGGAATTTCAATCATCGTACCCACCTTGAATTCAACTCACCGCCTCCTTCTTGAAAAGTTTATTTGCAGTCTCACACGCCTCCTGAACGTCAAGCTTCATTAACAATACCACCAATGGTACCATGATCTCTGGCTTAGGATTATAACCTTCCTTCTTCAACAGAACAGCTGCACCGAGGATAGCCTTGGTCTGCACTGGTGCACTCTGGGAAAAGTATTACCCAAACGACAACCACGAAGACCCAACATTGGATTACTTCCTCAGAAAGTGCACTTACATCGGCTCTGGATAAAGTGAAACGCTTACGCCCATCTCTCAGCCATTACCTCCCGACCAAGATCGTGTGGAACGAACTCATGCAAAGGAGGGTCGAGCAGATTTGATGTTAACTGCATACCGTCCATGCATTTCAAGATACCATATAGAAATCCTGCTTCTGACAAGGCAAGAGCTTATCAAGAGCCTTCACGCTCCCTCTGTACCGTTTTGCAAGAATCATCTCACGCATAGCCTTAATCTTCTCATTCTCAAAGAACATGTGTTCAGTACGGCAAAGACCGATACCTACAGCGCCGAAATTACTAGCAACCTCTGCATCATGTGGAGTATCAGCATTGGTACGTACAACCAACTTGGCTATACTTCTTCAGCAAAGATCCATCAACTCAGCAAAATCACCTGTCACCTCTGCAGGACGAGCTTTTACTCACCAAGATAAACTCTGGCACTGTAGAACCACCCAATGAGATATAACTCACCTTCACGGATAATTGTTCCATCAATTTCTAAGGCACGTGCCCTTATAGTCATCTCATGACTGCACCAGCACCACTCAACACAACACTGCCCATATACCACGCAACAACGGCAGCGTGTAAGTCATACCACCACGAGCAGCTCAAGATACCTTTCAGCAGCAGACATACCAAGCGAGATCCTCTGCGAAGTCTCAAATATCCACCATTATAACCCTTGATTACTGTCCTCATGCCATTTAGTAGCATCGTCAGCGAAGAATACAACCTGACCACTTGCTGCACCTGGAGATGCTGGGCAAACCACGTCAAACACGTGAGCTTGTGCCATGCATAGCCTTATCAAAAATTGGGGTGAGAAGTTCGTTCAGTTTGTTTGGCTCACAACGTATAAGGGCAGTCTTCTCATCAATCCAATCTCATGGAGCAGATCCATTGCCGTAACCATTGGTACCCGTACGCTTACCATTACGAGTCCGAAGGAACCAAAAGCTACCTCCTGTACACGGTGAACCCATGTCTTGCATATCATGGTAATGCTTTCTCAAGCTTATCCTGAAGTGCATAAAGCTGTTTGCCAACTCTAGCATTGCTCTCCATAGAAGGGAAACTTATTTGCACGAGTCTCCTCATCAATATTCTGCTGAGCTGCCCAACGAAGTGAACCTCCTTAGTAATCTGTCGGTGTACGAATACCTGCTACAACATCTTGCACTCTGTGCATTGACAAGATACTCACCATTGAAGAGGTTCTCACTGTGCCCAGCATCACGAGAGAAGCATACACCTGTTGCAGATGAATCACCCATATTACCACATACCCATTGCCTGAACGGTTACTGCTGTACCCCACTCTTGTGGAATACCCATCTTACGGTAAAGGATAGCTACGCGCTCGTTCATCCATGAATCAAACACAGCACAAATAGCACCCCACAACTGCTCCACTGATCGCCTGGGAAGTCCTCTACCGGTCTGATCCCAGTAGCCTTCTGAAAAGAACAACGAGTTGTTTCAAATCCTCAACAGTCATATCACTACCATCGAGTCTCACACCACGTTCCCGCCTTTTAACCTTCTGAATAATGGCTTCGGAATGGATCAATGTCTTCCTTGTTTACCGGTTTCATACCAAGGACAACATCACCATACATCTGTACAAACGACGATAACTATCATAAGCAAACGCCTCATGTCACTCCGTCTTCTTTACCAAACCTGCTGGGCTAACAGAGTCATTGAGACCAAGGTTTAGAATAGCATCCACCATAATTTCGGTCATAGAAGCTATCGAGAGCGCCTGGAACGTACACCTCACTCAAAAGAGGGGTTGGCTGGATCTCCAAAAGTAGAATTCACTCAAGCTTTCTACATGCTTAACGCCATTTTCTACTTCTGCTTTTTAATAACTTTACTACAGTCTCTTTACCCTTCTCGTAATACTCTGTACATACATCTGTGGTAATTGTAAATCCTGAGGAACAGGAACACCACAAGATTCATCTCAGCAAGATTGGCACCCTTTGCCACCAAGAAGATTTCTCATGTCAGCCTCACTCTTCAGCCTTACTACATTACCAAAGGTATCAAACTCTCTTTTCGCTCATAAGTTATAAATGTATAATAATTTTTAGATATCTCTATAGTGCAACATACCAATAAATAGGCAAAGTCAACAAACTTTTCAGAGAGGAAATTGCTATCTTCACCTTTTAACATTTTCAAGTTGTTAGCGGACACAGAGGGTATTAAAACTATTTAGAAGATTACAAACAAGATTAGTAACTTTGCACCGAAATACAAAACAGATTATGAGTAGAGAAAGTCGTACCCATTTTGGAGAATGTCACAATTGAAGCAGCTGAAGGTAAATGTGTTGCACATGTTGATGATAGTTGTATTTATTCCTTTTGTCGTACCTGGAGATGTTGTTGGACTCAGTACGCAAGAAGAAACGCAGTTATTGTGAAGCAACGCGTCATCCGTTTCCTAAAAGTACAATACAGTGTAGAACCTATGTGCGAACACTTTGGCATCTGTGTGGTTGTAAGTGGCAAAAATCTTCCTTATAACGAACAACTCAAAGCAAAGCATCAACAAGTTTATGATCAACTCAGCCGAATTGAAAAAGTGGAGCCCTCTGAGTTTCGTCCGATAATGGGTTCTGTGCATAAAGGAATATCGCAACAAACTCGAATTGGCAGTGCAAACAAACGATGGTTTACAGAAGAAGCATGAAAGCGTTACCGAAGGTGCTTGATTGTCTGAAGGAGCCATTGATCTCCATACTAACTGGTGCTTTGATAAGATATATCCCATTAAGAAATGCTGGCTAATGGATAATCTTGCAATGAGATCGCAATGATATCTACGACTACGCTCGCAACATAGGAATGAAGTTCTATGATAACCGTGCACAACATGGATTGTTGCGTGACATCATGGTTCGCACCCAACTACTGGGCTGATGGATGGTGCTGTTCAGTTTCACTATGATGAGGAGGGAGATGACAAACGTGCTGAGGCACTGATGCAGCATATTGCCGACCGTTTCCTCACAGATTATATCTCTTTTCATGTTGATAATCAAAAAGGTAACGACACTTTTTAACGACTTAGAACTTACTCTTTTCAAGCAATGACCATATCTTTGAGACCATGGAAGAGTTAAAGTTTAAAGTGGGACCAAAAAGTTTCTACCAAACCAATACAGAACAAGTGGCTATCATCTTTATGTTGTTGCTCGTGAGTTTGCAAACCTTTCTGGTAACGAACTTGTGCATAGACCCTCTACACAGGAACAGGAACCATTGCCAACTTCGTCGCTAAAAAGCAAAAGAAAGTCATAGGAATAGAATATGTCCCTGAAGCTTATCGAAGATGCCAAAGTTAACTCAGAGGTTACTAAGATTAATAACACACTCTTCTATGCAGGTGACATGAAAGATATCTTGACAGAAGATTTCATTCACGAACATGGACGTCCAGATGTTATCATCACTGCACCTCCCTCGTGCTGGCATGCATCAAGACGTTGATCAACGTTATCCTCGAGCAAGTCCAAAACGAATTGTTTATGTTAGCTGAAAATCCAGCAACACAGGCACGCGACCTGGCTCTCCTTGACGCAGACTATAAGGTAACTACAGTTCAACCAGTAGATATGTTTCCACATACACCACACGTCGAGAACGTAGTCCTATTGGAGAAAAGATAGAAAATAAGTCCTATTATAAAATTTGTATGCTATATCAGTAAAATGGAATGATGCAGCTAATTACTGACGTAGCAGCAAATTCACCTTAATATATCATATGCATCTTACAGTCCTCACCATTTCAAAGAAAAACACATGACAAAAACAGTACAATATTTTGCAATTATTCTATAAAACATACTACCTTTGCATCATTGGAGTTGAGTTATCTACCTAAATATATTATCATTACCTAAATTCACAGAATTATGAGAAAACATATCCTATCACAATGTTGCTGTGCTCACTCTCAGCAAAGCACACAAGATGCACTGAAGTGGATTAACAATGTAAAATTGTCAGGATTTGGTATTGTTCAACTACCAATCAACGGCATGAACAACAACAAGTCAAACACATTTAATCTTCGTTTAGGCGCGTTTTCTCTTGATTACCGTATTCTTAATGACTGGGCTTGAAGGGCACAGATACACCAACGGAACACATCAACACTGCGCATCACCACGCCTTGTTGACCTCTTCATTGAATGGCAAAATATGACTCTTCCGCATTAAAAGCAGGACAGTTCAAAAACCCATTCACCTTTGACAACCCATACACCCGATCGACCAAGGTTTCATGAGTGTTGCAACAAAGTGTCTTGAAATTAGCAAGTTTTCTCTGACTGAGCAGGTGCACATCCATCAAAATGGACGTGACATCGGTGTTCAAATACAAGGTGACTTCTTAAAAACAATGCAGGCAGAAACCCTCGCACACTATCAAGTTGGTGTATTTGATGGACAGGGAATCAACGTTAGAGATGTTGACCAGCAAAAGAACATCATAGGTGGCGTGTGGTTATGCCAGTTGAAGGCATGCGTTTAGGTTGGTTTGGCTGACAGGTTCTTATGCGCGCAAGGGAACATGGACGGATGCCAGCGGTGCGACACAAAACAGGCGTACGTAGTTTAGCAGCAACGCCGTTACGCCTTTTCAGCAGAATACACAAAAGATCGGACTCTGCCTGAACATATTCATTCTACGGCTATGCCTTGCAAAAGCTTGAGTAGCACGGATGTCTCAAGAGCAACAGACCGTAAATCTAAGTGCAGATGGCAATAAGCACAAGGTGTTTATGCATTGGTAATTGTAACCTATCATTCCTAATAAACTACACGCAAAGGCTCGCTCATGATGTATCAGCCTTCAGATGGTAGCAGCAAAAGCAACGTACGCAGTACGACTCAGGAATCGATTATGAATTTACAAAAACCTTGAATTAAGTGGCATTTACCTTATGTACACGACCGCTCCATGAATGGTCCATCAGGAAAACCAAACTACTCAATGTTTGACTTAGAATTAAGTTTCGCTTCTAAATTAATTAATTAAAAATCACGAACATTTAGGTAGTGTTCGTGATTTTTTGTACCTTTGTCAAAATTAATTCAAAGATGTATTTATGAGAGAAAGCTTTTATACCATCCAGGGAAGACCTTTTGCACAAACTCTAAAACATGACAAGACATCATCACAGTAACTACAACAATGGGGGAATGAAACCTCCATCTTCATCAGCAAGACGCCGTCGCAGAATGTTAAACAAGATTATGAAGGTCATAATGACTTTCTTGCTTTTAGCTATTGTAGCAATAGTGTATTGGTTATATAATAACCAAGACCATTTACATCAAAACACAGCTAAACATTCTTCCAAATCAAACATTATCTATCTTTTATGAATTATATGAAGATGATAATGCGATCCATCATAACCATACGCATCATCCTATTAGGAAGCTCTTCGAAAGCAGATAAAAGTTAAGGCTACATGCCCCATCGTACGTTCTTTTAAATTTATTTCTACAACAGGATGAAGCTTAAATTCTCCCTTGTTGCTACAATCATCATCAACACCCAATGGTCCTCAACAAATACCTAAGTGAGTAGTAAGCAACCGTCTGAAAGTTATTATCGCTTCATTTAAAAGTCCATTTGACACTAAGCTGACAAAACAGATCGCTCTCTACTTCGTCTGCAAAGACTATTACCAATATAAGCTCCATTAAGAGTATGAAAAACAGATAGCCCTGCATAGTGAACCCTTCCGCATCAGAATAAAAACTCAACGCCGAAACCTCTAACCTTATTATAATAGGCCCCTCATCATAATACCACCTTTGTGCCTTTTATCACATTCTTGCCCAATTCCAGTGCCAGGATCCAAACTGGATCAATATAACGTACCCCTCTTCCACTACTACTCCACCCAGCTCTTTATGACTCACCTTTCCTCGTTTCTTGAAGCATCTCTTCAAGTGCGGCAAGATTATCGACATGAAAGTACCACCTAACAAGTTGGGATTAGAGAGACTAGATTGCAAAATCTTGTTGAATAGTAGTCGAAAAACTTATGATTACTAAGTTCACGAATATCAAAGCAAGTTGCTCATCATTAGCAATATAGAATTGGTAACTCCCCATCTGTCCCAACTGAAATTTAACAGAAGTGTCCCCATCCCCATGGCAACACCTCATCTATCTGTCCCGACAGGCGTCCAAATCATCTTTTGTTAACAAAATGCAATCCTCTCTACTATAACGTTGAAAAGCGAAATGCATGCTGACGAGCTGAATTTATGTTCTCAATCAGTACAATCTCCATCTCTCAGCCCAAAGCATAGGCAAGAAATCTAAATCATATGAAGTTGTTCGTCGGCATGGAGCTGTAAAGTACTTATTATCATAGCTAACGCTATATCGTGTTCTGATTAAATACATGTAATGTCATTATTTTTCTTCATTTATACAATGCAAAGGTAATATCAAAGCAAATGCAATACAAAAATAAAAATCATACATCTATAGTTTGCAAATAAGAGAAATAAGTAGTAATTCTTGCATCTAGATTATGTTGATAACTGGGAACAAGATGGACGCACTCTTTCGCACGCATACTTTACTTAGTGGAGCATGTATATGTTCTCAGTGCGCCGTCGTCTCATGGATGAAATCAATTGGGGACGACCGCCTCATTGGTATTAAGGGTACGCTGGCGTAGGTAAAACAAATCCTTCCTCCTGTAATAGCCAAAAGAGCATTACGGCTTTACTGATCGGCAATGCCTTTGCGTCAACATGAACAACTTTTACTCAAGGCAGAGGTATAGCTGATTTTGCTGGTGAGTTTTATCGCCACGGAGGAAAGTCTTATTGATTGACCAAGTTTTCAAACAGCCTGAGAGAGTCGGGGAACTCCGTCAATGCTCACGACATCCAGAGTTAAAGATTGTATTCAGAGGATCAAGCGTCATGAGACTCGAAAGAAGAAAACCCTGAGCTAAATGGTATTGTAAAAGCTATAATCTTAGAGGGTTTCTTCCGTGAGTATTTGAATCTACAAGCAAAATTACAATTTGAGCCCCTACACGTTAGAAGAAATCATTAACAAACTATGAGGAGATAGCAAGACAACTTATCTAAGGTAAGTCTGATGAAATTCTTCGCAGATTATGTTCATCATGGATTTTACCCATTCCTTCTTAGAGCATCGCAACTTCTCAGAGAATCTTCTCAGACAATGAATATGATGACTGAGGTTGATATTCTTCCTCACGCAGATTGACTTAAAATATCTGACTAAGATTTAGAAGTTATTTTATCTCCTTGCATTGAAAGGTCCCAGGCTCCCTAACATCAGTAATCTTGCAATGAGATTAATATAAGCCGTGCTACGGTCATGAACTATATCAAGAATCTTGCTGATCGCATCGCTCTATCAACCCCTCTTACCCAGTTGGACAGGAGTTTCAAAAGCCAGCAAAGGTTATGTCATACAGAACCTCAAACCTCTGATTTACGCCATCTTCCCTATCCAGCTTGACGAACAGCAGCTCATGGAAAACATTTCTATCAATGCACTACAAGAGGTATGCTCGCCAATAGGTAACAAACAAGGCACATCTACATCGTCAATCAGAAAGAAAAGTTTAAGGTATACGATGAACTAGAAAGACCAGCGATTCAGTAGTGACACAACCTATACTATATACAATACTGAGGTGGGGAAAGACAAACAAGTACCCTTTGGTTAATAGGTTTCTTTATTAGGCAAGACCAAAAGACATTATAACAAATATTCATTTAATAAATTTCAAAATGGCTAAAGAAAAGAAGTTTATCACTTGTGATGGCACCCAGTTGCTGCTCATGTGAGCTACATGTTCTCTGAGGTTGCAGCCATTCATCCTATCACCCATCATCTCCTCATGGCTGAGCACGCTGACTTTGCGGTCGGCCACGACGGCCTGGTGGTCTGCGGTACCACCGGCGAATACTCCACCATGACCGATGACGAGAATGAGCGCGTCTTCCAGATTGTGAAGGATACCGTCGGTTCTCGCGCGAAGATTATTGCCGGTGTTGGTTCGAACGATACCGCGCATACTATCGAGCTGGCGCACCGCGCCGAAAAAGATTGGTGTGGACGGCCTGCTGGTCGTGACCCCGTACTACAACAAGCCGACTCAGCCGGGTGTCTACGCCCATTTTGCGACCGTTGCTCAAGCAACTGAGACCCCCATCATGCTTTATGATATTCCGGGTCGTGCGGGCATCCCCATCGCACCCGAAACCTACCGTCGCCTTGCAGAAATTGATAGTATTGTAGCGGTGAAAGACGCTAAGGCAGACTTCGGTGCCGCAACCGAGGTCATGGCAACCACCGACCTGCACTACTACAGCGGCGACGACGGACTGACCCTTCCCTGGATGGCAATGGGCGCCGTCGGCCTCGTTTCGGTGACTGCACATGTGGCACCCGGACTCTTCCGTGCCCTCATTGATGCTGTCGTTGCACAGGACCTGGTGGAGGCGCAGCGTCTTCACCTGGAACTGACTCCGATTGTCCGAGCAACCATGGGCCGTGCCCCCGGTTGCGTTGCCGCCAAGGAAATTCTTTCCTGGCAGGGTGTGCTGGATGAGCCCGTCGTTCGCCTGCCGCACGTACTCTCCGAACTGGAGGTTGCCCAGACGATGCGAGCTGACCTGCTCTCCTCGAGCATCGCTCACACCCTGAAAACGCCTAAACTTTAACGCAGAACCTGCACAACTATTCGTGCAGAGCGCGTATATATAGAGGACTTCGGCTATCGTACGCCCCGCCCTCGGGACGCATAAGATAGCCAACGGACGCGGACTCCACACCTAACACTAGGTGAGGGGTCCGCTCTGGCGTATTGCCGCGGTTTATCGTTGCCTGTTGAATCAAGCGACTCTAGCCCCCACTCAGACAGGGACTTACCTTAGGCAGAAGCACCCGCGCGCTACGCCCCGAATACTTTTCAATACTTTCGGTGATTTGGACGCACCGGCAGCACATCCGCAGCCTCGGCACGTGAGAGCCGAATCAGCTGGAGTGTTTGCGGTACGAAGCGTCGCCTACGAATCACAGACATCACAAGAAAACATAGAAGAAAGAGGAGACACACGATGAGCGTCTTTGAAGCAAATCTTCCCCTCCCGCCCCGCCTGAAGAAGGACACCCTGCGCGTGGTGCCCCTGGGCGGCCTGGGCGAAGTCGGTCGTAACATGACCGTGTACGAAATTAACGGCAAGCTGCTGATTGTTGACTGCGGCGTGCTCTTCCCCGAAGAGTCCCAGCCCGGCGTGGACCTGATCCTGCCCGACTTCAGCTACATTGTTGACCGTCTGGACGACGTGGTCGCCATGGTTCTGACCCACGGCCATGAGGACCACATCGGCGCGGTTCCCTACCTGCTGCGCCGCCGCCCCGACATCCCCCTGGTCGGTTCCGGGAACTGACCCCTGGCGCTGGTTGAGGCGAAGCTCGCCGAGCACCGCATCAAGCCCTACACCCTCGCGGTGAAGGAGCACCAGGTGGAGCGTTTCGGCCCGTTCGAGTGCGAGTTCGTTGCGGTGAACCACTCGATTCCGGATGCGCTGGCTGTCTACATCCGCACCCAGGCGGCAAGGTCCTGCACA